>ENA-UEOI01000020-UEOI01000020.1-human-gut-metagenome-genome-assembly--contig:-NODE-20-length-213995-cov-13.503623_pt1 | contig 213995 bp, 192 predicted proteins | sample MGYA00242883_ERZ507882 | MGnify/ENA primary metagenome ERZ507882 (study PRJEB26167, sample SAMN06115502) | human gut metagenome | host: Homo sapiens | place: China:Chongqing | collected 2015-07-29...
AGACATGGTCATCACCAGAGCCAGTACCAGAGAAAGGAACTTCTTCATTGGGTGTTTACCTCCTTTAAATTTCCGCCGTTCCCTCATTTTGGCAAATTGGAGAGATACACTCCGCAAACGCGGCCCCCCAAAAACTACCTCGGTGAGCGTTCGGCTTTAGAAGTTCAGAACGCCTGAGTGAAGCCTCTTTTTTACACGGTACACATACCGTGGCTAGCCATTCCTGTATCTGTACCGGGCAGCCAAGAGCGATTCCTCATTTGTTCTAGACGCATCATATCAGATCAATTTTCTGTTTGCAATAGATTTGCAGCTCTTGTAATATAACCGTAACATTCCGACAGATCGTCTGCGATCCATGCACTTTGATACGCTCTGTCCCAATATATATAATGTATGGCTTGCCAGATGTTCCTCCCGACCCCCCTCCCGGTTTGGGCCGTTCTTCTTTTAGGGTATGGCTGTACCGTCTGCCCTCTATTGCTTACCGCCCAAATACATGTTTCGATTTTGTACAGATAAAAATAAACATTGCTGCATCCGTCGCTCTATGGTAGAATGCAATCGTTACATTTATCATACAAAAAGGTGTATTCTATGGATTTATTCGATACTTTTTTCGGTGAGCTCCTCATGACATTCCTCATTGCCATGGTGCCTGTGCTGGAGCTGCGCGGTGCAATTCCGGCCGGTATAGCCGCCGGTCTGCCGCCAGCCGCAGCGGCGGCTGCCGCCATCCTCGGCAATCTCGTTCCAATCCCCTTTCTCATTCTTTTGCTCCGCCGTATTTTTGGCTGGCTGCGCAAATCCAGCTGGGTTGGACCGAAAATCGACTGGCTGGAGCGCCGGGCACACCTCAAGGGCCGAATCGTGAAAAAGTATCGCACCATCGGCCTGATCATCCTCGTGGCAATCCCGCTGCCGGGGACCGGGGCCTGGACCGGCGCCCTGGTGGCCGATGTGCTGGACCTCCGGCTCCGGACAGCCCTCCCCGCCATCGCGCTTGGCGTCCTCATCGCCGGAATCATTACCACCACCGTGACCTGCGGCGTCATTCGAGTCTTTTGGTGAGTTTCGCTGTACGTGTGTAATCAGCCGCCTGCGGCGGCTGATACTCCTTTCTATACAGGAACTTCCCCATGTGCGATGGGGCAGTGACCGGAATGACCCTGCGCCGCATTCGCCCGGAAATGTACAACTGGTGGAAATGGCCTCCGGCAGGTATTCATGCAGCAGGAAAATAAGGTCCTGCCGTTTTTCAGGAGATGCGCAGAACTATCCTCTATTTGAAAAGCAGTCGTAACTTCAAACAGCCTGCCAGCGTCGGTTCCCCACCGCTTTAAGAGGAAGGTCCCGGCAGATCAAACATTTTTTAAAAGAGTGGGCCGGAGCTGGCCTGTACTCCATGGCTGATGCGTTGCTGCGAGAGATGTCCGGTGCGAGGGAGCGACAGTCCGGCCGCCGCATCCGTTTCATATTTTGCACTTTCATTTTGCTCCGTTTGTATTTAGCAGGCAACATAGGACTCCTATTCAGAAAAGTCCAAAGCCATTGCGCAGAAATGGCTTCGGACACAAAACGCCCCTGCCGATCAGAACAACGACAACTCTCTGTTCTAATCAGGCAGGGGCATTCAGACGGACCGGATGAAGCTGAAGCTGTAAGTACCCTGTCCCGCTCCCTTGCACCCACGCCGTTGACAGTGACTCCCCAAATTTTCTGATTTGTTCCGGCTAAGGGAAGGCGCCGCCTGTTTTCATCAATTCGGATCGGCTTTAACAGTCCCATGTCCGGAACTGTTTACAGTTTTTTTACAAAGGCTACGTTCTTGATTTCCCCGCCGGATATGATAGGATTATGCTCTGAGAAAGGAAGGTCCAGATGAACTTTTATCAGGCGATGCAATTAGATGTCTCTGTATGTAAGGGGAAAATCAGAAACGCAGCGAATCCGTCTGAACGGCACAAATTGATTGCGGCCTTGATTGTGAAGGATATCCTCTGTGTTCTCTTTGCAGTCGTTTTTATTTCTATTCTAAACTTTCTGTTTGGAGATGAAAACAGCTCTGCCGCCGTGGTAATCTTCTGCATTCTGCTGACGGTCCGGTTTGTCGACTTCGGCTACTGCCTCAAAAGCTCCCTGATAAACTTCTTTATTGTCTTTGTGCTGCTGACCTTCAGCCCTTGCATTGCGCAGTCCGTAAATCCGGCGTGGGGGTTTCTGATCAACTTCTTGAGCATCGGCTTTATCGTGATCTCCGCCTGCCACGAGCCGTTATACGGAGGGGCGGGCCTGTACCTGTTTGCCTATATGTTCCTATACGGGAATCCGGTTGGCGGACATCTGCTCGTGCTCCGGGTATTCGAAATGCTGCTGGGATGCCTGCTGTGCGGAATCATTTTCTACATCAATCACAGGAAGAAAGATTACGGCAAAACGTTCTCGCAGATCGTGAAAGACTTTTCCCTCTTTGATCCCCTCGGAAAATGGCAGTTTCAGGTGACGCTTGGATTATCGCTTGGAATCCTTGTCGGAGAACTACTTCAGGTAGACCGGATCATGTGGGTGGGCTGTGCCTGCCTGACGGTCCTATCGCAATATGGCGAGCGCCCAAACAAACGGGCATTTCAACGCCTGGGCGGCGTCGTGGCTGGGAGTGTTTTATTTGGGATCGTATACCAACTGCTTCCGGCTTCCGCCCACTCGTATCTGGGAATCTATTCAGGATTGCTGCTCGGCCTCTGCGCCGCCTATCATTGGAAAACCCTTCTGAACTGTTTTGGCGCGCTTCTTATGGCTACAAATATCTTTGGGGTAAAATCAGCAATTATCCTCCGTATTATAAACAACATCATCGGGTGTTGTTTCGGCGTCCTTTTCTATTATGTATATAACTTTATAGTCGACCGGTTTGCCAATGCCAGAACGGGACGGAGTTGACAATCATAACGAACAGCCGCTGTGGGAACCTCCACAGCGGCTGTCTTGAATTGTTGACCAGAGGATGAAAATATATAGAAACCTGCCCTGTCCCATACTTAGTTACTCATTTTGGTCTAGGATTTTTTCCACCTCTCTTTTGATCAAGTCACGTCGGCGCTAACAGCGCAGGCACCTCAGCCGTATTCTATCTTCCAGATATGGAACGCTTGGCCTCATTTGACGGAGTCCACTCCAGGGTCATGTCCTCAAACTGCTTTTCGTGGAAAATCATCCGCTATTCCACATTCTCCGCCGAAGCGAAGCAAGGAACAGGCCATCCGAAGTTTTCCCTGCTCCTCTCCAACAAAAGCGGATGCCGGGCCATCCGCACCGCCGATAAACCCGATCCCTGCTACATACGAAGTAGTCTTCGGCTGATCCGGGGCGCAGGGCGCCTGTCTGGGGCGATCCCCGTCGCCGCGGTCCGCAAGGGTCATAGCGCCGTCCGGCAGTTCCAGCGTAACGGTATAACTCATGGCGGCACAGTGCTCCGGGTACTCCGTCCCTGCCTATGATCCCGGCTTTTCTGGGTGTGCAGAAATAGGCACGGTCATCCGCCCATTTCTCGATCCCCAGCAGCGCAAGGTCAATTTCCTTTTTGAAAAAGCTTGGTATGCAATATGCCGCAACCGTACAACCTCCTGCCGGTGGATTTTCGAGGCATTGTATCCTGGCACAATACCGAAAATCAGCCTGCGGACAGTCACTCCAGTCCGTCAACTCCCTGCGCCTGCCGGTGTGTATAACGGCGCAGGATCACCACAAACCAGGTGAACACGACGATGCCTTTTGCAATGCTGGAGATGCTGATGCTCCACCAGACCCCATCCAGCCCCAGTACCGTGGCGCTGAGGAATACAGCCAGAGGGATGCGGGCGGCGTTCCCGATGATACCGGCCAGCGTGGGCGGCATTGGGCGGCCCAGTCCCTGGAACGCGCCGGAGGAGGTGATCTCCAGGCACATCAAGATCTGGGAGTAACCCATGATCCGCAGATAGCTCACGCCGGTCTGCAGCACGTGGTCATCCGGAATGAATATCCGGAACAGCGGAACAGGAAAGACCACCAGCATAAGTGTGGTGAAGCCGCTCCAGACAACGATCATACCGATGGCTGTCCAATACCCCTTACGGATGCGCTCCATCCGGCCCGCGCCGAAGTTTTGTGCGATAAATGCGTTGACCGCCGTGGCAAATCCCTCCGCCGTGGTATAGGAGATGGACTCGATCTGCGAACCGACCTTCTGAGCCGCGATAGCGGCGTCCCCCCAGCCCGCGACGAGCCTGGCGAGGATCATGGAGAGGCCGGAGAAAAACATGCTCTGGATGGAGACAGGCAAACCGATTTTCAAAATCTCCGCCCAGGCCCTCCACTGACTGGCCTGGAATATATGGATTTGCGGAAAAACGGTCATCTCGCGGCGGGCTGCCAGAAGGAACATGGCTGTTACGATGGCCTGGGCCAGAACGGTGGCTGTGGCGGCTCCGGCCACGCCCATCTGCGGGAATGGGCCGATCCCAAAGATCATAAGCGGGTCCAGAATGATGTTCCCCACCAGCCCGATGGCCGTGGAGCGCAGAACCACCACGCTTCCCCCCATAGCGGTGAACATCCCCGTAAAAATCTGATTGAAGAATGAGAAGAAAAATCCGGCCGCCACAATTACCAGATAGGTGCGTGCGTCCGCGATCACAGAGGGCGTGTTCAGCCTGAAAAATGCGATCAGCGGCCCGTTGAGTGTGATACAAAGCGTTGTAAACAGAACCACCAGCAAGGCCCCGAGATGGAATGCCGCCTGCCCATAAGAGGCCGCACGTTCTATATTTTGCGCGCCCAGCTCATGCGCCACTTTGACCTGCCCGCCCAGGCGCGGGATCATGGCAAGGCCGTTGGCGAGCCACAGATACATTCCCGCGGCGCCCACCGCCGCCACCGCATTGGCTGATACGCGGCCGATCCATATCATGTCCGTCATATTGTAGGCCATCTGGATCAAAGACGTGGCCATGATGGGCAGGGCTAAACTGGTCAGGCTCCGAACAATGGAGCCCTCCAGCAAATCAACTTTCTGCATAGCGGGGGATCACCTGCCTTTGTGGAAGTAGTCTGAAAAAATGATATTCCGGCCCTTAGAAATAGTCGGATATATAGGGTGGCTGCTGCTCAATCGCGTCCTCCAGCATGTCAATCGTCTCCCCGCCGGCGTGGATTCTCCCGATTTTGGCGAGGTAGTCCGGGCGCTTATAGCCCATCAGCATGGTCGTCATGGTCTGGATGCTGATGCTGTCGGCGCACGGCTCGGAGATCTTCACAGCCGTCCCCCTGCCGTCCTTTGATATCTTCAGCAGGAACGAGCCCTGGTTGCACTCCATGATTGGGTCCGTCATGGAGAAGCGCCACTCCCGCTCCGTACCGTCCGCCTTGAAGGGATAGTCCGCGACGAACGCGGGGAAATCCACAATCCTCGCCATATAGTAGGGGGAGATGGACTCCTTGATGCTGGCGTCCTCCAGCAGGAAGGCCAGCGGCTCGTCCGTATAGGTGCTGCCCTCCACCCGGTCGATCATGGAGAAGTGGGCGGAAACAAAGTTCCACAGCCCCGTGCGGGCCTCCTCATGATTGAAAATCATGTCCTTGATATAGAACACTTCATTTTCGATCCAGTAGATGATATACCCGTCCGGCTCCTCATTCTCGTTATAGTAGATTGCCGCCATGATATCGTCCCGGTCCCAGAGCCAGTATTCGTTCCAGGCCAGCTCATCCCGGAGGATGGCTCCGTGGGTATGCTCGGCAAAGCGGGCGTAGGTCTCCTTCAGTTCCTCGCCGTCCGCCTTCACCCGGCGCACGCTGCCGGCGACCTGGTGGTTTTTCGGAAGCTGATAGTCCTTGATCTCATACGAGATCTTGTCCGAGATCAGTTCCCAGCCCTTTCGCCGGTAATAGGGGATCGAATAGGGGTAGAGATAGCAGATATACTGCTTTTTCTCCCTCATGTTTTTCAGGGCCTGCTCCAGCAGCTTGTGCATCAGGCCCATATTGGAGTATTCCGGGTAGGTCCCCACTCCCGTCAGGCCGCCCATGGAATAGGTCTTCCCAAAAACCTTGACGCGCATCGGATAGACCGCCACCTGGGAAACCAGGGTGTCGCCGTCAAACCAGCCGATCACGTCCGCTTTCTGCATGGTTGGAAATTTCGCCCGGATGATCTCCTTCTCCTGCCAGCCCACGGAACTGAGTTCCTGATCCGTCACCTGGAATACATAGCGCAGCAGGGCGTTATATTGTTCCAGATACTCATTGCCTACCGGCCGCATTTTCAAATCTTTTTTATTCATCAAGAATCACCAAATTCTCCGTTTCATACAAAATATATCCATCGTTATAGTATAGGGGAAGTTCAAATAAAAGGCAAGCCGCCCCGCGGCCCAACACAATCCCAGTTGTCTCAAAGCAGGATTACGCCCCAACAAGACAGCGCCGCCAGAAATCCGGAAGCGGCCGCCTTGTTGGGGCTGTCCACAGTCGCTATTCTCATTGAGCCAAAGGGACCGGACCCTCTGCCGCAATCAGCAGGCCGCATCATTGCCTTTCCGCCGGGATAGGCGCTTCAGGATGGCCGCTTCGATCTGATCCCCATATTTCATCCCCAGAAGAAACAGGACTAACCCCGCTACACCGATCAAAACCATCGCCCACGGAGAGACATGAAAGGCGGCGCCGCCCAGGGCGCTGGCAAAGAGCAGTCCCCAGGGGCGGGCAAGCAGGACGATCACCGCAAAGCGGCGGAATGAGAGCGAGGACAGGCCGGCCAGGATGCACAGAAGATCGTCTGGGAAAAAGGGGAAAAGGAACGCCAGAGTGAGGAACACCGGAGCCTTGGTCTGGAGGATCTGCTGATATTTTTCAGACAGCCTCCGGCTGACAAAACGCCCGGCAAAGTCCCGGCCCAGCACCCGGGCCAACCAGAACAACAGCAGGGAACCGGCGACTACTGCGGCGAAGGTGAGGAAAAAGGAAGGCCATGTTCCAAAGAGAACACCGCCCGCGGCAGCGGTAATATTGCTGGGGATCGGAGCCAGCACGACAGAGAGAAATTGGAGCAGGAAAAAACACAGGTGGGAGTATGGCGCAAAGTCGTCAATGTAGGCCCGCAGGGATTCCTGAGAGGACGCCGCCTGGAAAAAGCCGGTGGAGTATAGGAACCATCCACCTCCGACAATCAGAAGCCCCGCTGCGGTCAGGAAGAGAATACGCTGTCTGGATTTCGTAAAAGACACCTCTTTATCGTTGAGCCGTGAAAGGCATTTTATCACACGTGAAGGGGAAAACGACAGAAACTGTCTTAACATTCTATGAAGGAATCGTAAATAAACATGGTCAGGGTCCCGGATTTTCCCTTTGCCGCAAAGGTGTGGACGCGCTCCCCGCGGCGCTCCATGCCCCGGCGCTCATAAAACGGGTAATTGCAGGTGGTGTCTGTGAACAGAAAGAAATTGCGGATCCGCCGGTTCCTCATGTAATCCCGCGCGGCATCAAACAGCTTCTTCCCCAGGCCGATGCCCCGGTATCTGGAATTGACCGCAAAGAAGGCAATCTCTCCCTGGTACTCGGTCTGGGTGTCCTGGAGGAGCTGCCGGTCGATCTCTTCCACGCCGGAAAAGAACCTGGTGACCATACGCCCCTCTTTGGACAGGAACAGCGACGCCACGGAGAGGAGCATCCGCAGTCTGAGGCGGAACGGGCATCTCTTCTCCCTGCGGTCTTTGACCATGATAATCCCCACCGGGACTTCATCCACCAGCGCGACCTGGGTAAAGGTCTGATTGGTGAGGCAGCTGTCCAGATAGGCCCGCGCCAGCTTCTGCGCCGCCTTGGGGGAGGCAAACTTGTCATACTGCCACGTCTCCCGGATGATCCCGATCAAAGCCGGGCGGTCTGATGTCTGGTATTCTCTCAATACGATCTGTCCATCCATTTTGTTTTCTCCATTTCTTCTTTCCAAAATCGTCTGCGGGATCTCCTGATACCGCTTCAGCACATAGTCCCGCTTTTTTGTGAACCACCGGTACTCTGTAATCAAGGCTCCGACCACAAACAGCGCACCTGCGATCAAAAGACTGTGCTGGAAGCCCGCCCATTTCAGGACACAATAGCTGATGCCGGACGAGAGCAGCGCGGCGGCCAGATAAATACCAATCGCGTACTGCTCCACCTTTTGCGGCGGCAGGGTGAGAAAGAAATCGTCCCATTTTTCGCTATTACCCCTGAACTGCTTCCCTTTCAGCCAAAAGAGCAGGAAAACCAGGCCCAGGCCGCTCCACAGGCACAGAAGCCATTTTCCTGCGATTACGGCCAGCAAAATCACCAGCTTCAAAATACTCCCCCCTGGAATCAATAGCAGTAGCGCCGCCGGTATTTCAGGAGCATGACGGCGGACAGGATGATCGCCGCCAGCTCTGCGGCCGGTGTCGCCAGCCAGATCCCGGTGACGCCCAGAAGGGCCGGGAGGGCCAGCATGGCGATCACCGTAAAGACAAAGGTGCGGGAAAACGCCAGCACTGCCGAAATGAGCCCATTGGAAAGCGCGGTGAACATCCCGCTTGCAAAAATGTTGAAGCCCACAAAGAGCAGGGCCAGGGAACAGATCCGATTTCCTGCCACAGCCAGGTCATAGACAGGTGTTCCGGGCCGGGCGAAGATGGACACCAGCGGCTCTGTGACAGCCAGAGAGACGAGCACGGTGGCCGCGGCGATCACGCCGATGATTTTCAGGCTGGTGCGGACCAGCTTCCTGAGCTTCTCATGGTTCTGTTCCCCGTAATAAAAGCTGAGCATGGGGGCCACCCCGTAGGCATAACCGGCATACAGGGACCCGGCAAAGGCCAGCACATAGGAGATGATGGTGATTGCGGCAACGCCGTCCTCCCCTACATATTTGAGCATCGTCCAGTTGAACATCAGCGTGATGATGCCGTTGACCAGCGCGGTGGCCATTTCAGAGCAGCCGTTCGTGACGGCTCTCCCGAGCGTTTGGGGCCGGCAGACCGGCCTGACAAAATGGAGCAGGCTGTTCCGGTTGGAGAACACCAGCAGGCCCACGATGGCTGTGATGGAGTACCCCAGGCCGGTGGCAACCGCCGCCCCGCCGATCCCCCAGCGGAAAACGGCGATAAACAGGTAGTCCAGCACGATATTGGTCACGCCGCCGGCGACGGAGCAGAGCAGGGAAAGGGACGCCTTGCCTGCTGCGATCATATAGAGGGTGAAGTTATTCATCAGAAGAATAGGGACGGTGAACAGCAGGTAACGGCTCAGATATTCCCAGCAATAGGCGGAGACCTCCGGGGACAGGGACATGGAGCCGAAGATCTTCCCCATAAACAGGTAGCCCAGCCCGCACATCACAAGGCCGGTCAGGACATTGACCAGGATCAGAAACGTAAAGTCCTGCTTTGCTTCATCGGGCTTTCCCTCTCCCATCTTTCTCATGATAGCCGCGCTGCCGCCGGTTGCGAGCATGGTGGAGATGGCCGTCACCAGCGCGATGACGGGATAGACCAGATTGAGGGCAGACAGGGCGCTGGTCCCGATCAGGTTTGAGACGAACAGCCCGTCCACCATCGTATAGAAGGACATGAATACGCTCATGGCGATGGTGGGGACTGCAAATCTAAGAATGTTTGTCAGGGTGACGGGTCTGCTGTATGCAATTTCATTCTGCACGGAAATTCCTCCTGCTTCTTGTGGTAGTTACCGGCATGGAGTATCATAATCCCTACAGTTACTGTACGGTCAAGGGGGTTTTTGAAAATGCTGCGGGAAAAACCGAAGCTGTTTACCATCGGCCAGTTTGCCGCTCTGCATGGGATCAACAAAAAGACACTCATGTGGTATGATGAGATCGGTCTGTTCAAGCCTGCGTTTATCCACGAAGAAAATGGGTACCGGCTATACAGCTATTACCAGAGTACGGAGCTGGAGGTGATCCTGCTGCTCCGGGACATGAACGTGCCCATCCGGGATATTCAGGAATTTATGAAAAACAGGTCCGCTGGGAGCATGGCGGACCTGCTTCGGGATAAAATCTCAGAACTGGACCGGACGATCCAGGGGCTGAAGGCCGTCCGGTCAAAACTGTGCAGCCGCCGCCAGGAGATGACCGAACTTTTGGACCTGGACCTCTCCGAGATCTCCCTCATTGAGCGGGAACCGCAGTATCTGGCGACGGTGCAAACATCACCGGAAAAGTCCCTGGAGGAGGAGATCGAGCTGATTCTTGAGCAGACCAAGAAATATCAGCTTCCGCGTATGTACCAGACTCCCTACGGCTCCATGCTCCCGGTGGAAAACCTCCTGGCCCGGAGGTTTGAGGACTACTCCAAGCTGTTTATCGAACTGCCGGACACGCAGAACAGGATGGGACTCCACAGGTGCCCCGGCGGGGTCTATTTGCGGGCATTCTGCATTGGGAATTGGGACAGGCTGCCTGCCCGCTATGAAGCGATCCTCCGCTACGCAGAGCAGCACCATTTACAGTTCTCCGGCTATGCCTATGAGATTGGGATCAATGAACTGGTGATCGACAGAATCGAGGACTATATTACAAAAATTGAAATCCCGGTTTTGAATTTCAATTGACAACAAAAAGCCAGGGTGCAGCAATCTGAAAAGATCACCGTTCCCTGGCCTCTTCATACTCTATTCGCTGGACTATGCGTTTTAATGCCGCAATTTCATACCCGGTTTTAAACAGAATGAGGCCGCAAGCACTCTGCGGCCCATAGGGTTCAATCGTAAACCAGGATTTGATTGAGGGCTACGCTACGTCGTCAGTAACATGAAATGTAACTTTACATGCCGTCGCATCAATCTCGCAAATCATCGCATAATAAGTTCTTTCTGTGCAAATATTCCCGTCAGGAGTAAGACTGACAAGCACCAGAGCGGTTCGCTCATCATCAATGTCAACAGCTGTAACGGCATCCTGAACAATTCCTGTATTTTTTCGTAAATTCCGATCTCCACGGACCAAGGTTATAGGAAAGCAAAGGCGCTGTCTTCACAAATTCTGTTCTATCTTGCGCGTATATATGCAGCCCCTTTATCACTGCGTCTTAAAAATTATTTTATCGCAAACGCTGAACTGCCCAGCGGCGGCAATGTCCCTTACTAAAACAGAGCAACGGCAGCGGATAACCTGATCTTCCAGCTGTTCCTGGGCGTGTTCGATCGTCTCCCGCGCAGTCACCCCCTGACCCGTCAAATGACAGCAAATAGAATGGGCCACTGTTTTGACGGAATCCACATACAATATCTCAGAAACCGGCAGCCGTACCGTTTCATCGATCCCGATGGGCAGTTCGGCGGTGTCCCCGTCCGCGCTGTTTTGCTGCTCCGGCACCGCCATTTTCAAATATCGAATATACTCCACTCCCGAACCATCTCATTCTGATCCACACATTTTCAATAAACCCAAAGGGCCGCACGCCGCTGCGCAGAATATCCATGCCCTTCTCCCCATGGCCGGTAACAAAGACGATTTTCCCGCCGGGGTCCGTGTGGTAGATCTGCCGGACAAGGTCCACGCCGTTGGGGGGAATCCCTTCCCAGGTCATAATCGAGAAAATAGAGATAGCTTCCACCGCTGCGGATAAACTGGAGCGGCTCCTGACCAGCAGAGGCCAGACAGACAAGTTGGCCTCTGCTTTGCTTTGCCGGATTGCCCGTTCCAGCAGCTCGGACAGAAGCTGCAATGTGAAGGGATCGTCATCGCAAAGAACGATCGCTACCATAGGCGGAATTTTTTCTTGTCCATCTTTTCCCGCAGTATATCAGATTGAAAGGTTTTGTCCTGAATAAATGCAATTTGTCCTGAACGCATAGGACTAACTCGCATTTAAAGCCGAGGACGCACATCTGGGGCCAAAATCCAGCCTATCGCTCTTCATTCATGCTACAATGCCGCCGATAACAAGAGGGGATAAAAACCAAGGATGTCCCCATGAATCAAAAGGCAACACGAAAAATTACCCCCGCGGCTGTCAGGCTGCTGGCATTGGATGCCGTCCGGGGGGCCGTGATTGGAATGCTGATCGGGACAGGCGGGAGCAAGGTCCTGCTGGCGGCGGCGCTGCCGGAAAGGAAGCTGAACTTGTTGTATCGCCCTTTTGCAAAGGTCGGAAAAGCTGCGCTGATGCTATACAGCGTTCCATTTGTATTGGCATGGATTTTGATGCTGTTTGGACTGACACCTTCTCTTCCCTCGCACAATTTCCCGGCGGGGATGTTGTGGTCATCCTCATCACACTGGCTGCTGGCTGGATAGGATATTTGATAAGGCCTATCTAATGTGAAGCGAGATGGTAGATATAAGAATCAGAAACAAACGCATATAGCATCTTGTTGGCATTTTTAACAATAATTTCTTGTAACCCCTTGTGAATTTATCATGAATTTTCGCCGCCTAATAAATGACACTTCTATTCCCTATTGTTTTTTTCTCTGTTCTCGATTACACTTATTTTAACTGGAGGAAGAATTCCATGAAAGTAAAGAATAGCCTGGACGAAATTTTGTATGAGCATATTGTTGAGAGCCTCATTAATGGTGATTATGAGATGGGACAAAACCTGACCTTGGACGAACTGGCTCATCGCTTCGAGGTCAGCCGAACGCCGGTGGTTCAGGCCGTTAAATTACTGGCCAATGACGGGATCCTTCAGATCATGGGTAATGGCCGCATCTATGTGCCGGAGTATGACCAGGAGCATGTGCGCCAGATGTGTGAAGTCCGTCAAATGGTAGAGGGACATGCGCTGGAGCGGTTTATGTCCGGCCTTGGGCTGTCGGCAGAAAGCGTATTAGCCCAGTTGAATCGTTACAGTGAAGAGGGTGTCCGCCTCACCGGCAGTTCTTTTTCTCCAAAAGAATTCGCCATGTTGGACCGCCGCTTTCATCGGTTGCTTGTAGAAGCGTCAGGGAACAGGATTCTGCTGGAGACGTATGACCGGGTACAGGGGCGCTTTCTAGTGTCCAACTATCTGCTTTGCCCTTTGCGGCTCCGGGACTTTAGCGGCACAGCCAGAGATCACGTTCGCCTGGTAGAGTCCATCCGTTCCGGAGATATCACGAGGGCCCAGCACTGTTTACAGCAGCATATCGAAGGTGTGCTTCGCCGGTTGTAAGGATGGGGCCATTTTTTAATTATTTATTTTTAATTAAAAATAAATAATTAAAATCAGGATGCTATTTCCAGTTTCCAGACGCCGCCTCTCCCGGCAGCAGGACACATCTGCGGTGCCGCTGGTACAGGATGAAATTTGTAGTCAATGACGAAATGGAGTGAATATGATGGAGCCTATGATCTGCGAAACATTCCTGCAATTCCGATATCTCAGCGACCTGGGTCTCTCGCCGGACGGTCGGTACACTGCCTATATCCGCCAGCAGGCGAATTTGGCCTCCAATGGCTATGACGCCCGGCTGTGGGTCTATGACCACAGTACGGGGGCGGACCGTCCCCTCAGCTCCCTGAGTCCGGTGCGGGCTTTTTCTTGGATGGATAACCGGACCATCCTCTTTTCCGGGATGCGAGGCACAGCCGGTTCCGCTTCTCAGGATACCACTACATATTACGCGCTGCCGGTGGATGGCGGCGAGGCGCAGCCCCTGTTCACCGTCCCCATGCGGGTGGGCAGGGCCCGGCGCTTAACGGACGGGCGGTTCGTTTTCACCGCCACCGTGGACATGAACCGCCCAAATCTGGACAGTCTGAGTCCCCCGGAGGAAGCTTCGGCCCTGGAGGAATACAAAAACCGCACCTATGATGTGCTGGAGGACATTCCCTTCTGGGCCAACGGCCTGGGCCTCACCAGCGGGCAGCGGTCCCAGTTGTATATCCACGACCCTGCGTCCGGCGTAACCACCCCCCTCACCGCGCCGCCCTTCAAGGTTACAGGCTTTACCGTGGAAGATGGCCGGATCCTCTATACCGGTCATCGCTTCACGGATGTCCAGACTCTGCGCCACGGTGTTTTTATCTGGGACGCGGCCAGTGGAGAGACCCGGTGCCTCCTGGAACAGGACCGGTATCTGGTGAAGCTCTTTGCCCTTTGGCGGGACCAGGCGGTTCTCTGTCTTACCGACGGGCTTGGCTATGGAAATGGGGAAAATGGCGATTTCTACACCATCCCTCTCTCCGGAGGAGAACCAGAGCTGCTCCTCCGCCACAGCCATCATTGTGTGGGCAACACCGTGGCCACCGACAGCCGCCTTGGTGCCGGAGAGACCTGGCGCGTCTGCGGAGACACGCTCTATTTCCTCTCCACCGTGGACCGGGACAGCCGGATTGAGGCTTTGGATCTGACCTCCGGCGAGGCCCGCCCCCTCACCGGGCCGGGCAGTGTGGAGTATTTGGATGCCGCGGCAGACCGGCTGGTGTACCTGGCGTTTCGGGAAAACCGGATCGGAGAGATCTACACTCTGGAGCATGGCCGGGAGATCCGTCTGACCCACGCCAACGACGGGATCTATGACCGCTGCGCCGTCTCCACGCCCCAGCCGCTGGAGGTGGATACCGGAGGTCCGCTGCCGGTCCAGGGGTGGGTACTCCCGCCGGTGGCCTACGTTCCCGGCAAAAAATACCCAGCCATTTTGACCATCCATGGCGGGCCCCGCCTGAGCTACGGCTCGGTGTTCTTTCACGAGATGCAGGTCCTGGCGGGAGCCGGATACTTCGTTCTGTTCTGCAACCCCCGGGGAAGCGAGGGCCGTGGAAATGACTTTGCCGATATCCGGGGCCGGTTCGGGACCATCGACTATCAGGATATCATGGCTTTCTTGGACGGAGCCCTGGCCCGCTGGCCGGACATCGATCCCACCCGTTTGGGCGTTGGCGGCGGGTCCTATGGCGGTTTCATGACCAACTGGATCATCGGCCACACGGACCGGTTCCAGGCAGCCTGCTCCCAGCGGTCCATCGCAAACTGGACCGGGATGGAGGGCACGGCGGACATCGGCTACTACTTCGCCAAGGGGCAAACCGGCGCTTCCCACCGGGAGGATCGGGATCTCCAGTGGCAGCAGTCCCCTCTTCGCTATGCCGATCATGTGACCACGCCCACATTGTTCCTCCACGGTGAGGAGGACTATCGCTGCTGGAAACTGGAAGCGATCCAGATGTTCACCGCTCTCCAGCTGCGGGGAGTTCCCTCCCGGCTGTGTCTTTTCCCAGGGGAAAACCACGAACTCTCCCGCTCCGGCCGGCCCCGTCAGCGGCTCCGGCGACTGGAGGAAATGCTCCGCTGGTACCAGCGGTATCTCAATAAACAGGAGGCATAATTATGGAACGCATCAAAGCAGATGACTTGTACGCATACCGATTCCTCTCCGAGGTGGCGGTCGCACCCGACGGGGCTCACGCAGCTTTTGTGTCCCGCCGGGCCAGAGATGATGGAAAAGGCTATTACGCCTGCATCCATCTGCTGGACACCACAACCGGCGCCGTTCGCCCCCTGACCGGCAACGGCGACGAGGCCGCTTTTCGCTGGCTGGATTCAAATACGCTGATTTTCCCCTCCTGCCGGACCGGGGATCAGCCTGGTAAAACCGCCTTTTACCGGCTGGACATCCGGGGAAGCGAAGCAGAACGGGCTTTCACCATTCCCCTGTCGGTAAAGCAGTTTCACCCCCTGCCCGACGGAAGATGGTTCGTCCTTACCCGGCGGCCCATGACCCCTCCGGAGGACCTGCCTGCGGACCAGCCTCAGCCCGGCCGTGACTATACGGTTTTTGACGAACTGCCCTTCTGGGCCGACGGTCTGGGGATGATTAACGGCACCCGGATGAGCGGATGGATTTTCGATCCTGCCGACGGCTCCGTAAACCAGATCACCCCTCCCACCTATGACATGGAAGGAGCGGCAGTCTCTCCGGAAGGCTCTCGGATCCTCTATTGGGGTGTGAGCTTTGAGGGAATCCGGCCCGACTACCGGCAACTGATGCTCTACGATCTGGCCACCGGCCAAACCCGGTCACTGGTCCCCGATGGGAAATATCGGATCACCCAGGTGGGCTGGTGGGGCACGGATATCTGGTTCGAGGGCGGCGACCCGCACACCAGCGTCTCCCGAAGCCCCAAGCTCTATCTGCTGAATCCGGCCACCGGGGACTGCCGGACCTTCTGCGCCCCGGACGGCTTTTTGGGTACCTCCGCCATCGGGGATATGTCTTTGGGCGGCGGCAAGGTCTGTGCCGTCCAGGGAGACAGTCTCTATGCCGTCCGTCTCCAGCGCGACGTCACCGCCCTGCTGCGCTTCGACAAGGCGGGGAACTTTGCCCCTGTGGCCTCCTATGAGGGGATTGCCTGCTTTGATATCATTGGAGAGAACGCCTATCTGGCAGCTTTCCGGGATCACCGGCCTCAGGAGCTGTACCGCCAGCCCCTCTCCGGCGGGGAACCGGAGAGGCTCACCCAATTCCACGACGCCTTTCTGGAGACCCGCCAGATCTCACGTCCGGAGCACATCACGTTCCGCAGCCGGGACGGTCAGGAGGTGGATGGCTGGGTCATCCGCCCCTCCGGATACGAGCCGGGGAAGAAGTATCCCGGCGTATTGAACATTCACGGCGGCCCCAAGGCGGCCTACGGTTCCCAGTACTACCATGAGATGCAGCTGCTGGCCGCCGGCGGTCGGTTCGTGTTCTATACCAATCCCCACGGCAGCGACGGTCGGGGGCAGGATTACTTCGATCTGGTAGGTCGGTGGGGCACCATCGATTACCAGGATCTGATGGACTTCACCGATGAGGTGCTTCGCCGTTATCCGGACGTGGACGCGGATCGGCTGGGCGTGTGCGGCGGGTCCTATGGCGGCTACATGACCAACTGGATCATCGGCCACACCCAGCGGTTCAAGGCTGCCTGTGCCATGCGGAGCATTTCTAACTTTGTCACCTCCATCTCCACCTGTGACAAGGGGTATCTGTTCCTGCTGGAGCACATGGGCCTCAATGCCCTGGAGCGGAAAGGCGTCATCTGGGACGAGAGCCAGATCCTCTGGGACAAGTCTCCCCTGAAGTACGTCCGCAATGTCACCACTCCCACCCTGTTTATCCACTCCAACACCGACTACCGCTGCTGGATGGACGAGCCCCTGCAGATGTTCACCAGTCTGCGTCAGCAGGGTGTTCCTTCCAAGGTGGTCCTGATTCATCAGGAGGGCCACGAGCTCAACCGGTCCGGGCGGCCGGTCAACCGTCTGATCCGGCTCAACGCTCTGTGCGACTGGTTCGACCAGTATCTCTAAAAGGCTGCGCCGGGCGGCCCTTTCAATAAACAGATAGAGAAAGGATGAATGACAAGTGTTTGATATGTTGCTGTGGTTCGCAGTGGTGATGGTTCTCTTCGCTGTCGGCGACGTAGTGGCCAAGCTGACCAAAGCCCGGATCTCCTCGGTGTTCGCCACGCTGATGCTGTTCCTGGTCCTGTTCGTCACCGGCGTATTGCCCGCCGACATCATCGAAAAGGCCGGTCTCAGCGCCGCTTCCAGCTGGAGCGTGCCAATGCTGCTCTTCGCCATGGGGTCCATGATTAACCTGCGCCAGTTCATGGATGAGTGGCGGACTGTGGTCACTTGCTGGTTCGGTATGCTGGCGGTAATCATCGGCGTCTCACTGACCATCCCTATCATCGGCAAGGAGATGGCCCTCAGCGCCATCCCGGTAGTCAACGGCGCTCTGCCCGCAACGCAGATCATGACGGAGGCTGCCACCAAGGCTGGCTATCCTCTGGCCGCCGCGCTGGCTGCCATTACCTTCGCCGTGCAGAAGTTCGTGGGTACGCCCTTTGCCTCCAGCGCCAGTCTCCGCTATGCCCAGGGCCTGATCGGCGAATACCGGAAGGCCAAATCCAGCGGCACCCTGGACGAGTTTATGGCCGCCGCGGGCAAATCCGAGAATCGGAACAGCGAGGCAAAGACAGCGTCCAAGAGGATAACATTGGCCGAGAAATTTGACGGCTTTTATTCCAGCAATGTGTGCATTTTGCTGGCAGTAGTCGGCGGCCTGCTCTCTGTATGGCTGGGTGAGCTGACCCACATCAACTACGCCATCCTGGGGCTGGTGCTGGGCGTGATCTTCACCCAGCTGGGTGTGGTGCCCAAGAACCTCCTCCAGAAAGCCCAAGCCAGCGGTTTTATCAACATGGTGGTGTTCGCTGCCATCATTCCCGCCCTGGCCAACATCTCCATATCCGACCTCATCGACCTGATCCTCCCGCTGGTGGTTGTGTTCGCGGTGTCGGTACTTTCCATCTTTGTTATGATGAAAGTCCTGCCGGTGTGGAAGATTCTGGGGGATAAGTCCATGGCCTTCGGCGTAGGCTTCTGCCAGATGCTGGGGTTCCCCTCCACTTACCTAATCTCTGTGGAGGTATGCAATGCTGTGGCGGAGGATGAGGATGAAAAGGCCTTTCTGATGAGCCGGGTCATGCCTCGCCTGGTAGTGGGCGGTATGGCCGCAATGGTCTCTATTTTGGTGGCCGGTGTGATGGCCGGTATGCTGTAAATTGCAGCCGATCAGATCCTAAAAACTCGGATTCCCTTTAAGATGTTTTCGGGTGAGGACATGGCGGATCACTTCTAAACTCGAAAAGCGACTCATTCCCGCTTGATTGAAGTCCTCAAAATTCGTGACACCTCCCTGAAATTTGTTATAGCAATATAAGCGTCAAACAGGAAACCGCCAAGCATCAAAAGAGGCTTGACGGTTTCTTGTTTGCTGCTCACTCTAAAGGGCCGGAAAGCCAAAAACTTCTAAAGCCCCGCCCGGCAGAGCCGAAAAGCAAATCACAGCAGAAATCTTTTAAGAGAATAAACAGAAGATCTGCCAGCGTGCCGGTCAGGAGACGTTCCAATCGGCTCTTGCGAAATGCAGTCTGTTTTATGGGGGAGATGACACCTTCTCGACGCCATGCATTTACATAAAGGAACAGGAAAGATTGCTTCATGCAAGCTTTAGCGCAACTGCTTAAAAAACCGAAGAAGATGTCTTTGAGCCAATTCGCCGTAGTTCTCCCCCAGCTATGCACTACGGGTCAGCTTTGGTTTATTCATTGTCAGTCAAAACAAGATATCCACCATCATGCGGTTTATCAATAGAATATTCACTGTGGAGAAAGGGAACGGATCACAGCCCGTTCCCTTTCCTCACATAACGATATCGTCAAATATTAGTTTACGATTGCAGGAATCCAATCATTTGTTGCCAAAGAGCTGCCCAAAACCGAGTTCCGCTCTGTAGCGGATAAAGTTAGCGTACCATCGTCTGCAACATATACATTTGCGCCATAACGGAAATGAACTCCCATCATACCAGCCATTCCTCCAACACTGACCATGTGAATCTGCTGAAGTGCTTCTCCAATGGTCCATGTTTCCGTATTCAACTGGTACAGGTACGCATAATCCGCAAATATCACACCCTCGCTTGGCGACCAAAGCCCTATCATATAAATATCATTTGTCCCATCCTCAGTAATCAAGCCAAAACCTTGAAAGTCCTTATCAGATTCAAAACTTCCAACTTCGGAGAACCGGGCGTTTTCAATGCCATTTGATGCCAATGCACGATAGACATGGTACACAGTATTCTCGCCATCTAAATGGGCAACTATCATCACGTAATACTCAATGCCGTTTTTATCCTCATAAGAAGTAATCCCCAAAGCACCAGCCTTATGGCTTACAGCTAAGTCAAATGTCTCAACTCTTCTTAGTTCTTTTACGGCCAATGAACGCAAATCATATAAAGCTATATGCGCGGAAGCATCTTGTTCAGAGGGAACCAACAGATAATCTCCCATTACTTGAACGCCACCAGGATGTCTCCAATTCTGAAGGTATGTTTTGAACCCCCACTTGTCACTGCCCGTTTTGGGGCCGGCGACAATATGCGCATAGGGCGCAGTTCCTACACTATGCGTCAGAATAGAATATCGAGTATGATCGCAACTATCATACTGCGCATATCCCTGGATATGATTTACGGTAGGGTCATAGCTGCCGGGGAAACCTTCCAAATTGCTTTGAACGCCGTCAATCGGAAGCGCAGCAAATTTATTTTTAACATCGACAACTTTATTCGCACTATCCGCAGCAGCTTCTACCACGTGAATGGCTTCCAGAGAAATCTCATTAACCTCGTTGCCGCCTCTCAAAAACGATGCATAAACTGTTCTTCCCTCTGTCGTACTTCCAATTGCCAATACAGTGTCGGGGCCGTCACTATCTCTTGTATGCTGGCCAGAGCGTTGACCAAACCACCAATTATTTCTAAACAAGGTGCTCCCCTGAGCAATAACAACATCAGGAAATGTAACACTTAGACCCTGCGGATCATCGGCAGTATCCACAACCAAATTCAGATCACCGACAAAGGCAAAATTCAAATCATCAGCAGTCTGGTCAAATGTTGTTCTATCTCCGTTCACAGAAGGATCATTATATCCTGAGATCTTTGAATTGAACCATGATGCAACGCTTTCAGAGGCACTGCGCCCAACGCTGAATGTAAATTCCCCATTTTCAAGTGTATGCACCTGTCCAACATAGTTGCGACCATCAGGATCTTGCCCGTTTGTAATACTGAGATCCTTTATTACGAATGTTCCACTTACGATGCCAAGTCCGTCAGCTGCTGATATTGTAACGGCATTTGACCGGTAAGCCATATAAGTGGAGGTTCCTTCTGCCCCCGCAGTACTCATTAACATCACAACAGCGATAGCCAAGCAGAAAAGCCTTTTCAAAATTTTCTTCATCTCAAACACCGTCGCTCTTCAAATTGTATGAATTTGGCAATGCTCAAATAAGGGGATGTCTCAGTACTTGCGCAGATCTGTATTATTTCTGTGTGTTTTTTACCTTTGCCTTGTGATTTTTCCAGGCAAACAGCAAAATAGAACCTACAGCAATCAAGATAAAGGCACAGCTGATAGGACGGGTAAAGAAAATGTCCAGACTCCCGTCAGACAGCACCAGTGCCCGGCGGAAGTTTTTCTCAGCCAAAGGCCCCAGCACAATGCCGAGCAGAATGGGAACCAACTGAAAATCCATCCGGCGCAGGAAATACGCTACAATGCCGAAGATCAGGATGATGTAGATATCATACATCCGGTTATTGGTGGAATACGCACCCGCAATGCAAAAGGTCAATACAATAGCCGCCAAAATCTCGTAGGGAATACGGGTGATATGCGCGTAAAAACGGGTAAAGCCACTGCCCAGAATATACATAAACACATTGACCACGATCAGGCCCAGCATAATGGCATATAGAATATTGCCCTGCTCTTCGAACAGCGTGGGGCCGGGGATCATGCCGTGGATCATGAATGCACCCATCAAGATAGCGGTGGCGCCGTCCCCTGGGACCCCCAGCGTCAGCATGGGGATCATCGTTGCGCCGCAGGCGCCATTGTTGGCGGACTCGGAGGCGGCCACACCCTCGATCTCGCCGTGGCCAAAAGTCTCGGGATGGCTGGAGGACTGCTTCACCTGGTTATAAGAGATGAACGCCGCCAAACCACCGCCAGTTCCAGGGGTTGCGCCGATAATGACACCGATCAGGGAGCCAATGCCGATTGGTTTGCGGCATCGCCGATACTCGTCCTTCGTGATTTTATCTCTGGTGATGGCTGAAGAACTGATAGTCTTGTGGTCGGTCCTTGGATCATACTGGGACTTCATCATAATCTCAGAGATAGCAAACAGTCCAATGAGGGCGATGATCAGGTCGATACCACTCATGAGCCGATTGCTTCCAAAGGTAAAGCGGGCGGTGCCGCTGATATTGTCCATGCCGATGGTAGCCATGAACAAGCCGATGCAAGCGCCGATCAGTCCCTTGAAAATACTGTTGTTAGAGACGCCCGCAATCACGGATAGTCCAAAAACTGCCAAAGCAAAATATTCGGCAGGGCCAAACAGCAGTGTGATTTTTGCGATCTGGGGAGCCAGAAACAGTAGGGCAAATGCGCTTATAAGGCCACCGATGGTTGATGCGTACAGTGCCATTTGCAGTGCCTTGAACGCTTGTCCTCTTTGGGTCATGGGATAACCGTCAAACAGCGTTGCCGCATTGGCCGAGGTACCCGGGGTGTTGATGAGAATCGCAGTGATGGAACCGCCGTAGGTACCGCCGCAGTAGATGGCCAGCAGCATTAAAATAGCCATCGTGGGATCCATGCCATAGGTCAAGGGTATACAAAGGATGAGACCTAAATCGGAGGTCAGTCCGGGGATAGCACCCACAATAATACCGATTGCCAGCCCCACCGGAATAATCAAAAAGTTCTGCCACTGCAGCAGAACTTGCAGTCCGCCTAAAAATTGTTCCATAAGTATTCTCCTTTTCGATCAGGGCAGGGAAATATGAAGAAGCACCTTGAATACGTAGTACACGATGCCCACCATCCCCAGAGGAATCGCATAGTAGTACCACTTTCTGGCTTTATAGAACATCATGACCGCCAGTACCAGCAGGATTGTGGAGACAATATAGCCCAGATGTCCAATCAGGAAACAGTAGGCGATCAAAAGCAATGCGAACACTACGGAACGCATTTCTTTTTTAAAGGCATTGGAGCGAAAACTCTCTTTCGTCACATACAACTCCTGCTTCTCCCGGACGAAGATCCCCTCCAGCAGCAGACCGACAGAGCAGAGGAACATACCACCAATGGCGATACGGGGGAAGGTCTGTGCGTTGATTGGCGTTTTCTCCAGCGTCTGGACCTGTACGGGAATCAGGAACCACAGCACTGCGCTCAGAACCACAAAAATAGCGCCCGATATTATTTCTCTGTTATATCTGATTTTCATAATTCAATACCTCTTTTTAAAATGGGTGCCCCATATCTCGGCGATATGGGGCACCGCAGAGTGTCACTGCACCAGAGGAATATACTCGGTCATCGCCTCGGTCTGAGCTTCTACCATATCAACGATCTCGCTCTCAGTGGCCTCCCAGGCTTCCATGCCCATGCCTTTCATAAATTCCTGGAACTCGGGATCAGCATAAACCTCCGCGATGAAGTTGGTCAAAACTTCCTTCTTGCTGTCATCCACAGAGGAGCGGACCGCAAAGTAGTCCATGCCGGTGAAGTCCACGTCGACTCCCTGATCCCTAAAGGAACTGATGTGGCCAATGCCTTCCACGTCCAGCCCCTCGGGAATGAAGGTTCCCAGGCAGTTCAATTCGCCGTTGATCACATAATCGCGGTAAGTCGGGGGAGAACCGATAGCCACGTCAACATGGCCGCCCACCAACGCATTGATGGCCTCCTGGCCGCCGTCGTAGGGAACAGGCTCAGCGGGGATGTCCAATAACTTGAACAGGACGGAAATCATAGTATAGCTGTCGTTGCCAGGGCCGCCTGTGGTAGCGTACTTGATTGTGTTCCCCTCTGCGGCATAGGCTTTCAGCTCGTCGATATTGGTGATGCCGCTCTTAGAGTTAGTCAGAACAACGAACTCCGTGATACGCATACCAATCAGAGGCGTAATATCATCCAGTGTGTAGTTGACATTAATGAAGCTGGGAGTCAGTGAGAACAAGGGGCCGTTGGCAACCACCATGGTATAACCGTCATCCTCCGCCTGCAATGCATCGTTCATGGCGATAGTTCCGGAACCACCGGTATGGTTTTCCACAATCACGGGCACACCCAGATACTTCTCACCATAGGAGGCAACCTGGCGGGCAATGGTATCGGGTCCGCCGCCAAGGCTCCAGGGCATAATAATAGTGATCTGCTTTTCAGGGAAAGCGCCGTCCGAAGTCGCGGGAGTTTCCTGCTGGGAATCGCCTGCGCTGTCAGGTGACGTTCCCGTGGTTTTGCCGCCGCAGGCAGCCAAACTCAGAATCATAGCGAGTGCGAGGACCAGCGACATGAGTTTTTTCATTGTTTTCTCTCCTCTTTTCATTGAATTCTAATAAACTCCGGTATAACCATCCCGGAATCCATTACAAGTTTGATAGCCTGAAAGCCTTCGGGCTGTGAGAAATAAGGCGGATACTCTCGCTCATCCGAAAACAAAAAGTGTGGTGGATGCTCCGCCGGAAAGATTGCGGCCAGCTTCTGATATACCGCCTGATTCGCGCTATGATACCGTCTATCAGATGCCGAGGTCGTAATAATATACTCCAACGGCATATTTTTCATAAAAGATTCCGAAATTGAATCTATTTGTCCATGATGTGGCAATTTGAGAACGTTTACATTTTTGAAAAAAATTTCAGGCACCTCATCCCATTCAGATGGACAGCTATCCGCCGCGCTGAGAAAAACGATGTCTCCCAGTTCAAAGCGCAACAGCATACTGGTGTGATTGGATGTAGCGTCCAACCGGATCAGGCACTCAGTCACGGCATTTGTATCCGCCTCAAGACTGTATGCCCGTTCCACGATCTCCATATATGCATCTACAACACAGCTTTTGGGTGCCAGTATCCGCATCTTCGTGTCTATTCCAAATTTCAGTACCTGTCCTGCTTTCAACACGGTAACAGGAATGCCTTTTTCCTTCGCATGAAGCAAAATCCTCCGATACGCATTCAAGGCCGCAACATATAGCGGTACACTGCGGGGAGCGTTACTGGCTGGAGTCAGTTCACAGCCTTTTAAGAAAGGCTCTACCGGGTACGGAACATAGAGATGATCTACCACTGTCTGCTGTAATACCGCCTCCAGCCCGCATACATGATCTTCATGGATATGCGAAATAATCACAGCATTCAAATGCTCAATCTGCTGTCTGGCAAGATAATCTGCTGACCGAATGCGATAAGAATCGCCTTCAAATTCTGACTCCAGGGCACTTCCTCCATCCAGCAGTGCAGTATACCCATTCTTTAACTGAAAGAGGATTGCGTCTCCGTAACCGACATTGATGACTGTAACACACATGGCATCACATCCTTCCGCACTTTGACTTCACCATTTAAAACGCTCTATCAGGAGCGTGTCAAATTTCTACATAGCATCAAGCGGTTCCCCGCACTATAAGCTCCGTAGGAATTTGAATATGCGCCTTTTCTACCGGCATCCCCGCAATTAAGTCAAATAACGTTTGCATGGCAAGGCATCCCATCTTAGCAGCATCAATTCGAACAGTGGTCAACTCGGGTTCCACCACACGGCTGATATAGCTGTCATCAAACCCTATGATCGCTATATCTTCCGGCACTCTCAGCCCTGCCCGGGTAACTGCCTTCATGGCGCCTGCGGCAATGGTGTCATTGGTGCAGAAAAAAGCTGTGGGGCGATCCACCTCCCGCAGCATCCGGGTCATGATTTCCTCGCCATCTTCCAGCGCCGGCTCAATATCAGCAATAAAACGATCATCAACGGGAATATCATACTTAGCAAGAGTTTTAACGAAGCCCTCTATACGAGCTTCACTAACTTGTGGTGAAAACCGGCCGGACAACAGGCCGATTTTACAATGTCCCAGCTTGCAAAGATATTCCGTAGCCTGCACAGCACCGCCATAGTGATCTGCCGAAATGCACACTAAGCCATCCATATCCAAATAGTTGTTTACCAACACTACCGGAATGCTCTGTTTACGAAACTCTTCAATGACCCGGATATCAACCTCGCCAGCAAAAATCACTCCATCCATGTGCTTTTTGATATAAATATCTCCATTGGGCAGGTGGATATCCTGACTGGTCGTTACGAACAGGCTGTAATTCCTTCGGGTTCCCTCCTGCATGGCTGCTTCCAGCATCGGAGAATAAAAAGGATTCAAAATAGCGGGATACTGCTTTTCGTGGATAATAAATGCAATATTTTCTGTCTGTTGCCGAACCATCGCCCTTGCGATGGCATTAGGCGCATAGTTCAACTGCTTCGCTGCCGCATATATCTTTTCACGCGCCTTCTCACTGACTGCTTCCGGAGACGCATATGCTCTGGAAACTGTTGCCTTTGAGTAACCACATAACCGTGCGACGTCAATGATTGTTGCTGCCATGTATGTATCCCACGCCCTCTTGAAAACGTTCTCATTTTTAAGGTCAAAAAAACACTGGCACTCTATTGTGAAAAATAAACAACCAGTATCGCCGCGTCCTCTTTTCTTAACATGTTTTTAACATAAAGCCGCCATCAAAAAAAGTCAACACTTTTTTTGACAAACCACACTATTTTGGAATCATTCCCAAATTTTGCATGTCTTTTTTTGCAATTTTGACTTAAGCAGTAGGCCCCTGTTATTGCTGCACAAACAAACTCATTCCCAAATAGCATTATATGGATTTGGCGCGCTTTAGCGGCAGTATCAGGAGCTGACACAGGATCTCCGAAGAAAACGAGCCGTACATATTACGGGCTCTCTTCCCTGCCCCGCACAGATGAACCACGGGAATGCTTTACAGAGTTCTCATTCGTCTGCCTGTGGAATGATGGGACATTTGTACGCTCTGGGGGCAGCTACGGCGTGCAGACGAGCCAACATCACATTCGATAATATCCAGGCCCTTCACTTTCATGTCCTTCGCCACACCTTCACAAGCAACATAATTTATGGCGGAGCGTCTTTAAAGATGTCCGAGAGCTGCTGGGCCTTTCCAGCGTGAACACCACCATGAACATCTACGCCCATGCAAAGAAAGGAACCACAGGTTCTTCCGCCCGGTTTCTGGATAAGGGTGCGGGTGAAAGCTGAGAGCTTTCCCTTACAGACATCTCGTAAGGAAAAAAGCAAGGGAAATGGCCAAGAAAATATCCCCGGAAACCTTGAAAACACAAGGATTTCCGGGGAGCGCGGCCCAAATGTATTAGAAAAATGACAGGAGGAATTCAAAATGTGCAGAACCGAAAAAGGTGGTCATCCTGAAAATCCGTTCGAGCAAGCCGGGAGAAAGCCGGATACACCCAAGCGGCCGCAGCAAAGCACGTACACTTGTTGTATGAGGCAGGGACTTCTGCCCCTCCATTTGGCATCGTGTGCCGCATGGCCGATCTGTACCATTGCAGTCCAGCTGACTTCCGTCTTATGGAATACAGGCCGAAGTGATGGATGGAGTCTGTACCGATGTGACATTGATTCCAGCCGTTTCCTGCGACAGGGACTTCGTTGATTCACTTGCCAGCGTTATGACAGAGGGCAGCTTAACCCTATGCATCTGTTCGATGTGGTGTTGGATGCGCTGTCCTGATATTTTCCGCCGCTGGAGGGCGTGGCAGAGCCACGCCCCCCTCTTGGCTTCTCAATCCGCCATTTTCAGGCTCGGTTTATTCCTCTTCATCAAAAAGTCTGAAGTTCGGATCAACGGTACCGATTCCCAGATAACGAGCCTTGTAGTCCTTAAGCAATTGGAAGAACTTTCCGCTCAGTATGACAATGACAATCAGGTTTACAAAGGCAGGTATTCCCGTTGTCAAATTGGCGATTTCCCAAATATCCGCACCAGAAATATCGTTTCCCACCGCAGCCAGAAGCACTACAAGGAACCCGGGAATGGGGTAGATTACCTTAAATACGTTAATCAAGGTCCGCTTGAGCTTTTCATTCGTGCCGCACAAATGGCGCAACAGCACTTCGAAATAAGCCCACCATCCGGTAGTAGTAGAAAGAGCAAAGAGGAAAATGGCCACCGTGATGATGATAGTTCCAACAGGCCCAAGCACTGTTTCGAAAGCCGCCAAGGTCAATGGAGCACCATCCAGGCCGGAATCCCACAGGCCGGTAACGACGATAACCAAGGAGGTAACCGTGCAGATACACATCGTACCGACAAAAACCTCAAATGCCCCCCACAATCCCTGCTTCACCGGATGCTCCGTTTTGGCGGAGGCGTGAATCATAGGCGATGTACCCCAGCCAGCCTCGCTGGAGAACATGGCGCGGGATAAGCCGGTTCGGATAATCAAAGCCACGCCCGCTCCCATGAAAGCGCCGGTGGCTGCGGTCCCGGTAAATGCATCGCTGATAATCAGTCCAAGTGCTGCGGGCAATTGTGTGATATTTACTATGATAATCACGATTCCGCCTACCAGGTAAAAGACGCACATGGGGGGAACTACTTTCGCCGCCAGCTTGCCCAGCCAAGGAATTTCACGGACAGTAGCCAAATAGGTGAGACCAACATAGACTAAACCTACCGCCAGCATGGGAATGCCAAAAGTGGCGTTGACGGACTGTGCGACCGTGAAGTTTTGCATGGAAAAGACATTTCCAAAAATGCCGATCCCGAAGATAACCGCCAGCACGCCCCAGAATTTGAAGCCCTTATCCCGTCCCAACCCTTTCTCCATATAGTATGTAGGCCCGCCATAATAGCCGCCCTTTTCATCCTTTGAACGGTAGTATACCGCCAGGGAAACTTCGGCCATTTTCATCATCATGCCCAAAAAGGCCGCAACCCAAATCCAAAAGGCTGCACCCGGTCCGCCCACCGCGATAGCGGTCGCTACGCCGCCGATATTGCCAACACCCACTGCTCCGCCAACGGCAATGCTGATTACTTCCAAGGGTTTCATCATGCCCTTACCGTTGTCCTTTTTTGAAAAAAGTGTTCCAATGGTGTTTTTCAGAATATGCTTTAAGTGTGCGATTTGAAAGAATTTGGAGCCGACCGTAAAGATAATGCCAGCCAACAGAATAAGTACGATGAGAGGCATTCCCCACAGAAGGTCCGAGATCGTCTTAATAATGGCCATAACAAGTTTTCTCCTTTTTCTATATGTCTGTCATCACACTCGTGTATAGTGCAGGCTCACTGTCCGGATTACCTGCTCAAAGGCCGGTACATCAGTTTCATTGGATACCAATACCAGAACACAGGGTTCTCTCCCATATAGAATCCCCACATCATTCGTAATCCCCTCATCCTCGCCGGTCTTGTGCTCCACCCGCACGGTGGGCGGAAGCAGGCTGGGGATTTTATGGTTAATCTGCTGTTGCGATAGCATCGCCCGCATTCGCTCAGACGCATTGGCACTCACGCAGCGTCCGTGGTAGATTTCCTCCAGAAGGCTACCGATCTCCTTCGGTTGACATAAATTCTCCTTTCCCTGACGTGCGGCCTCCGTGTCAAACAGAAAGCGAAAAATCTTGGTTTCCTGAAGGCCGAGCACCCGGAATCGCTCATTCAGGAACTCAATGCCAAAGCGGCGGATTAACACATTCGTAGCCGTATTATCACTGATAGTAATCATCAGCTTACAGAGGCTTTCTATGTCATACGCCTGCGTACCGGAGATATGCTGCAATGCGCCGCATCCGGGCACTTTGTCGCCGTCCCGGACCAAGAGCCGCTCCTGCAGCACACCGGGATGCTCCCGCTCCTCCAGCAGGATGGCCGCCAAAATTGGCAGTTTAATTACGCTGGCCGCTTGGAACAACTCCGTTTGGCGGCTTCCGTCCGTTTCTCCCGTGACCAGGTTTTTGTAGTAAAATCCGATATGCCCCGGAACTGAGGAAAGCTGCCGCTTCACATATTCGTCCATGCCGTCTCTCCCTCCTGCTCCATTGCTAAGCGCGAATGGCTCGTCCTAGACTTGACTGCTTGACTGTTCCGTGTTCCACAGCGATTTTTCCCCCAATCAAGACCCATTCTATCCCTTCCGGAGGACGGTCGGGATGCTCAAACGTAGCACAGTCCCGGATCCGATCCATATCAAAAATTACGATGTCTGCATCTGCGCCCTTGCGTAAGGTCCCCTTTCTCGTCAGCCCCAGTTTTTGGGCCGGCATGGCACTCATCTTGGCGACCGCATCATCCAAGTTCATCTTCCCGGCTGCAACATACCGGCACAGCAGGCGTGGAAACGCCCCTGCACCTCTCGGGTGTCCTTGCCCCCGATCCATCAGCCCATCACTGGCCAGCATAATGGCCGGATGAGACAGGGCCAAAGCTACATCCTCCGCCTTCATAACATGGCAGACCGTCAATGTGTCCGGTGCTGTCTGACGCAGTTCATGAAACAATCTCTCCGTGCATCGTTGTCCCTTGTACATACCCTCGCAGATTTCTATCGCAGAATACTGTGTGCAGTAACGCTCCAAAAATCCCTCATCGTAGGTTGTTTCCCCTATTCGCGTGCTGAAAGCGTCATACGGATAGCAATCTCCGCTCAGTTCCATACCGGAGGCGCGATATCTATCTATGAGGGCCAGCAGTCGTTCCATCTGCCCAAATCCCCCCATGCTTCCCACATGGGAAACTTGAACCGGAAGATCCAGCTGCCGCCCTATGGAAACCAACTCCTCCACCGCGCCGAATACATTATCCGCGTCATCTCGCACATGGGCGGCCACAAGACGGCCATGGCTTTGGCAGAAGCAGGCGGTTTTCACCATCTCATCCCGTGTCACACCGGGTACATAGCGAATACCGAAGGACACCCCAAAGCAACCTGCTTCCAGAGCCTCTTTGACCAGCCTTGACAACCGTTGTTGTTCATCGGGCCGAATTGCACTGTACTTGTCCCGGTGCCCGGCCTGCTCCCGCAGGAAGGTATGGCCAGCTAGTAGTCCCATATTGATCGGGCCGCCATCACGGTCCATCAATTCTAAATACCGCAGAGGCGAGACCGTATTGATACCGCAGTTTCCACCAATCGCTGTAGTGACTCCCATGCGAAGCATGGAGGTCATAATGCTGGGAATCAGTCGCCCCTCCTCTGGGTCATAAGGATCCTCGTGCATGTGGATATCCACAAAACCAGGTGAAACCACCATCCCTTCGGCATCCAAAATCACATCAGCTTCCGGCTCTTCAGCAGTCAGCCCCTGAATACGCCCGTCTTCCACTAGCAGATTATTTTTGGAGTGAACATGACTGGCCGGGTCTACAATCAGTCCGTGTTTAATCAGTGTGCGCATCACTTTGCCCCCTTTCTCCGTCCGTCAGCCATTCAGGCAGGCCCGTATTTTGCGGCACGCCTTCATATCCTTGGCGGCGGACAACCAGCGCATCCTCTCCGAGGTTCAACAGCACAACCATCGGCATACAATGCATATTGTAATTCTTCTTCATCCGTGCTTCTACATCCGCCCAGACAAAAAGATAGCGCCCATCGGCGCCGAACAGTACCACTTTGCGGTGATTCACTCACATTACAGAGGGGATTCATTCTAGAAATTATGTTCTGGACAGCGTAAGGGTATCATACCATAAGATCACGAAAAAGCCAATTATATAATGAAGTTATTTTCCATCTCCTGACTCCAGTATTCTGAGCACTTCCTTGTTAGAGTCGGAGACCATTTTCCGGGTCTTGTTGAACGCATCATGCTCCTTGTCTGCCTTGACGACGGCCGCTTGTCTGGGGGCGCGCCCTTATCCCAAAATATCCTATCGGCGGAAAACCAGAAGCTCACTGACACAGGCGGCAAATTTCCACATGGCGAAGGTGCTCTGGCGCTCGATCAGATACTCAATGCAGTTGGAATACCCGCTCATCGTACGCCCATCCAGCACGCGTTTCCAGGCGATCAGGTCCATTGGTCTTGCTGCGGTCCGCACTGGCACAAATGATCTCTGCCCGGCTGTGCCCTGTGACGGCGTAAAAGCCCGCAGAACTGTTTTATACCATGGTGTATAGAAGTCCCGCGCGGTGGGCGGCCCGCAATGACGGATACGGGTTGTAAAAGCGTGCCTCCCTTGTTTTGGTCTTTCTCCCCATCGCTCCGCAGGGCGTGCTTGTTGTATTTTTGCAATGACTTCTTCCTGCAATTCGCCTTTCTGAACGATATTAGTTTCCTTTCTGAGAATGGCTTGGAATGGCGAGAAGGCAGATGTCGCTCTGCTGACAAATCCGCATGGGATATGTCGCGTCACACGGCAGGATATCGGTCTGCTGAAGCTGTGCTCCGGACAAATCAGGATCACTTCTCAGCCTTTGCCATCATCCGGTTCCGCAGCAGAAATCCAGTAACCTTTGTTGTTGCAAAGATGGTCCATGGCCAGGCGCACAAGCGCAGGCCACCGTCCCGCCATGTAGTTGATGCGTGCAGGACAGGATTTTGGGATGCAGAAGATGAAGAACTGCCATACGCTGTCGGAAGCTCTGAGGACGGAGCGCTGACCGCCGCATTGGTGACGCGATCTGAAAAAGCGGTGTGTGCCATTGGTATTGGGGCAAAGACAGCAGTGGCGAGGTCTGCTGTCTGATCGGAGACTTTTTATCTATCAGTAATACGCCAAAACAAAGCCAGCCGGGGATCTTCAAAATTTCCGGCTGGCTCTTATAATGTTCACTCCATTGCTTTCCGATATGGGGATGCAGCAGCTCCCTATCAGCTCTGCTTTTCAGCTTTCAGGAATACGGACGGTGCGCGCTTATAAGTCGCAAGGCTCACAACGACCAGTGCGATACCGCAGGCAACCGTGCCCGGCACCGCCGCCCCAAGGCCGAAGGGCTGGCCTGCCAGCTTCCAGCCAACGCAGACAACAAACCCGCCCAGCAACCCGGCCATGACGCCGGTCTTGGTTGCCTTCTTCCAGAACAGCGCTGCAAATGCGGGAATCCCAGCCGATGCGGCATAGAAGCTCCAGGCGAACATGAGGATGTTGTATGCATTGTGGATGTACAACGCGATCACCAGCGCGCCCAGGGGCAGGACAATGGAGAAGATGCGGGAGAGGGAGATCTCGGTCCGCTCCGGCATTTGGGGACGGATGGTCTTTCCGATGTCGTGGACGCAGGTCTGCACAGATACCAGCAGATAGCTGTCCGCCGTGGACATGATGACCGAGAGCATACCGGCCAACGCAAGTCCCGTCAGACCGGCGGGAAGGATCCGGATCGCCAGGGCCGGAACGACAGCGTCCGTCGAGCCATACTGCGCCAGGATGTCGCCGCCGAGGATCTGACGGCCCACAACACCCATGAAGTAGACCAGCACAATGGTCACGCCGTATACGGCCGTACCCAGGAACATCCCGCGCTTTGCCGCCCTTCGGCTCTTGGCGGCAAATGCGCGCTGCCACATTTCCGCACCTGCCATGGTGAAAACCAGATAGGTGATGATGTCTCCCAAAATGCTGCCGTCAATATGCGGCTCCACCAGCGCCGGGTCCAGGTTGGCCGCAAAGTTCGCAAAGCCGCCTACGTTGAACAGGGCCGCCACCGGGATCAGGATATACACGAAGACGATCAACATATAAAACTGCAGCACGTCGGTGTATACCACGCCGAACAGGCCGGAGGTGGCTGTGTAGACCATAAAGACCACTGTTGCGATCAGCGCGCCCATCTCATAGGAGAGGCCGAACTCTCCCCCCAGCATCCGGATGATCGTGGCCGTGGCGGTGACCTGGGAGGCCACCGTCCCCATCATGGCGAACGCGATCAGCACAGAGAGGGTGATCTTGGCTGCCCGGCCAAACCGCCGTTCAAACAGCTCCGGGATAGAGGTGATCCCGTACTGCATCCCGATATCCGAGATCTTCCCGGCGATGCCGGAGAAAATGAACATTCCCAGAAGGTATGGAATTGCGGTAAGGACCGCCTTGAAGCCGTCGGTATAGGCCACACCTGCCCGGCCCATCAGACCGCTGCCGCCGATGATCGTCGCGCAGACGGTGGCCATCAGCACCATCGGCCCAAAGGACCGGCCCGCTACATAATAATCCTTTGTGTTCTGGATCCGCCTGACGGAATAGACCCCCACCAGGACCATGATGACAAGGTATGCCGTAATGATTCCCAGATCCAAAATCGTCAATACGCTGTGATCCATCAAAAATGCCCTCCTTTTCTTTGTTTGCTCCAGAGGGCCGCACCTGCATACCTTTGTCCGGCAAGATCTTCAGCAGCTGTCTGCTTCCATTCACACCCACATTATATATGTTTCGGCGCAGCCCTCTACCCATAAGGGCAGATCCTGATCCATATTCTTCACCCCTTCTAACCACGTCCTCTTGTGGCAGTGAATATATGAACATTATAATGTTACTTGAAAAAAATGTCAATTTGTCCGATATGTATCAGAAATTCTTTATTCAAAAAGTATATATGCCATCCCGCCAGTTTTGCCAATCATGATACCTGGACCAAGGGACGCTGTATACTGCACAAAGAAAAACTGCGCATCCATACAAGCCCCTGCCTGCTGGATGCGCAATTTCCTATATCATCTACCATCATTCATGCGTCAGCAAATACTCTTTCAGTCCGCTGAGAGACGCCCTGCCGGCCTCTGCCCCGAGGTCATAAACAGCCTGCAGCTTGGCGGGGTCCTTTTCCACACGCCTGATTGGGAGTGGGCCATTGGGCCGAACCACGAAGAGCTCCCCGCGCTGCTCCATCCCTATGATCTCCTCCACCTGCCGGTTATAGACTTCCCACCGCCGGTTCAGACTCTCCGCAAAGGCCGGATAGCGATGGTAATAGAGGCGGTTGAATCGCTGAAGCCATGCTGCGGGCCGCTCTTTCCGATACTCCAAGGGACGTGTGAGCACGAGAACGGTCTTGTCGTAGCCCAGACTCTTGCAGAAATGGACTGGAATACTGTCGCTGACCCCGCCATCCAGGTAGAATCTCCCATCCAACTCCACAGGCCGGGAGACATAGGGCATGGCAGAGGTGGCCCGCAGGACCTCCATCTGACGGAACGGCTCTGTGATCCGGATATACTCCGGGGCGCCTGTGTGCAGATCGGTGACCGCGGCATAGAAGTCAACGCCCGATCTCTGAAAGGCCGCTTCATCAAATATATCCAGCTTGGAGGACACCTCATAGAAGGCGAAGTCGGCGTTGATCAGATTGCCCGTGGTCAGCAGCGAGCGCAGCCCCATGTACCGCTTATCCCGGATATACTTCAAATTATACCGTATGGCGCGTCCCTTCTGACCGGCGGGAGCATTGATCCCAAACAGCGCACCGGCCGACACACCGACGATTCCATCAAAGGATATCTGTTCATCCATCCAGGAGTCCAGAACGCCTGCGGTAAACATTCCGCGCATGGCGCCGCCCTCCAAGACCAAGCCCGTTTTCATCCCTGTCCTGCCTCCTGTGATTTTGTCGATTTTGATATTTTACCACAGGAAAAGCCAAAATGGAATGCCTTGTACGAGACACAGGATATCGATCAGAAAGCGCAGAAGTTGATACGGCGGGAAGGACATTTTCCTTGACGGTTCTTTTATTTAATGATACATTTAGGTATGTAAGTTTTCTTCGGAAACGAGATATTTCTCTACTGGCGGTAACAGTCCGCGAGCGATCAGCTAATCCGGTGGAATTCCGGAGCCAACAGGTTCGGTCTGGAGGGGAGAAGAAGGCTTTCTGGTGCCGTGCCGGATGCCCATCCTCCTCAAGCAAAAGTGTATACTCTAAGCACCCGGTACAGCCATCTCTCTGCGTCAGGGAAATGGCGCCGGGATTTTTTATTTCCGGCGGCTTCTCCCTCGGAAGCGTCCAGTATGAATACGGAAGGAGCCTTGCTATGGAGCCAAACCTGCAGCCAAACCCATTGGAAACGGATCCCATACCCAAACTGATCGTTCGATACGCCGTTCCCACCTCACTGACACTGATGGTCAACTACCTCTATAACATCGTGGATCAGATCTTTGTCGGACAGGGCGTGGGCATTACAGGAATGGCAGCCACTAATATCGCGTTCCCGCTGACCATTCTGGTCAATGCTGTGGCATTGATGCTGGGAGACGGATGTGCCGCCAATATCAGTCTGTGCCTGGGTCGGAAAGAGCAGCGGGAGGCGGACAGCACCATCAGTCACGCCCTCACCCTGATCTTGGCCAGCGGTCTGCTGGCCGCTCTGGCCTGCGGCATCTTCGCCCCGCAGATCGTAGTCCTTTTCGGCGCGACGTCGACTGCCTATGCAGAGTCTCTGTCCTATATGCGCGCCATCGCATGGGGGATCCCGTTCCAGCTCCTTTGTCCCGCCTTCACCGCCATTATCCGGGCAGACGGCTCCCCGCAGTACATGATGAAGTGCATGATGACAGGGGCGGTCATCAATCTGATCCTGGACCCTATCTTTATCTTTCCGCTGAAGATGGGCGTTGTGGGCGCCGGGATCGCCACGGTGATCGGGCAGGTGGCTGCTGGATGCCTGGCCCTGCTCTACCTGCGCCGCCTCAAAACCGTTCATATCCGGCGGGAGGACCTGCGCCCTACACGGAAGCTGACCTGTCGTATTCTGGCACTGGGCCTCCCCAGCTTGCTTACGCAGATGCTCTCCGCTCTGGTGCAGATTACCCTGAACAATCTGATGCGGGCCTATGGAGCCGCCACAGTCTATGGCAGTGACATTGCCTTATCCGTCTACGGCATGATGATGAAAGTCTACCAGATCGCTCACTCCATGTTCGTCGGGGTGTCCTCTGCCATCCAGCCCATCAACGGCTATAATTTCGGCGCCAACCACTATGCGCGGGTCCAAAAGACATTCCATATAGCTTCTCTTATTGCAGTAGGCATTTCAGTGGTGTGGTTTCTCATTTTCATGGTGTTCCCGCGGCAGATCGCAAGCTGCTTTGTATCGGACAATGCGCTCTATCTGGATTGCGCACAGCACTGCTTCCGGCTCTATATGCTGGCCTTTTTCCTGTATGGCCTTCACATGACCTCAGCCTCCTTCTTCCAGGGGATCGGCCGGCCTGGTAAGTCCCTGCTGATTCCTCTGGCCCGGCAGGGCTGCTTCCTGATCCCTCTGGCGCTTCTGCTATCCCGCTCCTTCGGGCTAGACGGCGCACTTCTGGCCGCACCGATAGCCGATGCTCTTGCGTTCCTGCTCTGCCTGCTGCTGGCCCGCTGGGAATTTCGAAGTTGGAGAAGAAAGGGCTGGCTGTGCAAAGGAGAGCGCAAATATCGCGCATCATAAGCGCACATGTTCCGAAGCCCCTGGATCGAGCATTTATAAATGAAAATCTATCATTGGGAGGACGATTCCCATGACAACGCGGACCCTTTCATTGCAGTTGGAGGAAGATTTCACCACACATACAGCCGCACTGTTTGTAAGCCATGTCAATGTCTTTCAGAGCACCATCCGCATAATCGCCGGTGAGCGAAGCATCAATGCGAAAAGTCTTCTCGGGGTCGTCTCCTTCGGCTTTCGTCAGGGACAGCAGGTACAGGTCGCTGCAGACGGCCCTGACGAAGCCGAAGCTGTAAACGCGTTGTCGCAATTTTTCCAGTCTTCTGCTTCCGCATGACTTGTCTGCATATAGGAGATGGAGAAGAACCTCAATGAAGCCATTCAACACAAAAGAGAGATTCTCTATTCCGAACCTGATGGGATATTTTCGGCTCCTCCTCATTCCGGTATTCTGTTACCTCTATCTGGCAAAAGAAGCGTACCATTGGGCCGCAGGTGTTGTCCTCCTCTCCAGTCTCACGGATCTGTTTGATGGGATGATCGCAAGAAAGTTCAACATGATCACAAATTTGGGCAAGGCGCTTGACCCGATCGCGGACAAACTGACACACGGTGCATTGGCTCTTTGTCTGGCCTTCCGCTATCCCCAGATGTGGGTCCTGTTTGGTCTTATGGTGCTCAAGGAGGGCTACATGGTGGTTATGGGCCTGCTCTTTTTCAGAAAAGGGAAAATGCTCAATCTGAAAATATCTTAGGCATACGAATTCCTCCACACCCGTGTGACTTTTCTATCAAATGATCCATTTGAAGATGTGAACGGTTTTCCCTTTTGGGAGAAACAAAAATGTAACACGAGCGCATACTTACTTTTGCAGGCCGGCTCCGTATGGAGCGAATACACATGCATTAAGACAACCATTTTATTTATTTGGTCATTTTTGATGGACATTTTATGTAAGGAGATCCGGTAGAATTTCCGGTCCTGATGGCTGCGTTCTACGGCCTGCGTAGAAGTGGGGTTATGGGACCGCGGTGGAGCGCAATCGACTTTGAGGGAAATACTCTCACGGTCGACCATACTGTGGTCCAGTATCGTTCCGATGGCAAGAACCGGATGAAAAACAAATCCAGCTGCAGAACGATGCCGCCGGTTCCCCAGTACCGGGAACTTCTGTTGCGGATGCAGGAACGGAAAGCCGCTTGTAAAGAGTTCTGCGGAAACTGCTACACGGAGTCGGAGTACATCTATGTCAACGAGCTGGGTATCCCATATAAGCCTAATTTTGTGTCCGACCATTTCAAACGGGTCCTGAAGCAGCACGGCCTTCGTCCGATTCGTTTCCACGATTCCAGATATACGTGCGCATCCCTGCTTCTGAAAAACGGAGTCGCGGTGAAGGATATTCAGGATTGGCTGGGACACAGCAGCTACGCTACAACCGCCAATATCTACGCGCACCTGGACACGGATTCCAAGAAACAGCCTGCAACGAAAATGAACCAGACAGTCAGCATCACCCCTGGCATCTCAGCCGCGATTTAAGCCGGAGGAGAGAACTCGGGGAGAGAACCGGGCTTCAAAAAGAAAATACTCAGGTTTTCAATTCATGAAAAACCTGAGTATTTTCAACTGGTGCCAGTGGTGGGACTCGAACCCACACGGTGTCGCCACCAACGGATTTTGAGTCCGTCACGTCTACCAATTCCATCACACTGGCCGGTGGATACTGGTTTATTATACAGGAGGTCGGAGCGAAATTCAAGTCCTTTTTCTCACGCCCTGACGCCGTACCGCTCCGCACGCAGGACGATCCGCCGGGCCCAGCGGCTATGGGTGTTGTACTCGTTCATCCGGCCGCCGTCCTCACTGGCAGAGACCAGACTGCCGCTGCCGGTATCCCAGTTCAGGATAGCCCGGGCGTCCGCGTAATCCCGCTGGGAGACGCGGAGCATTTCGTTCACCACGGGGATCTGATTGGGATGGATGACGGTCTTGCCGGTGAAGCCATTCAGCAGATCCAGCTCCATCTCCCGGCGCAGCCCCTCTTCCCATCCCTCGCCGGAGTAATACTCCCATACCGGGCCGGACACCACGTATTGAGTGCCGAAAGCCGCCACGATGTCGATGAGGATATCCGCCACCGGGCGCAGGTCGTAGATGGTCCGATTTGCCGGACGGCGCAGGCCGAAGGCGTGGGAGAGGTCGTTCCCCCCCACCCGGATGTTTAAAATAGAGCCAGACACGGTGTCCAGCTGGGCCCGCACCTCCGTCAGAGCCTCCCGGCGAGTCTGCGGGGGAATCATGGCCGCAGACTCAAACACCGGCATATAGAAGTACTCCTCCGTCCGGCCGATGGAGCGGATGGCTGCAAGATAGGCCCCGCAGTTCTCCAGGAAAAACTTGGGCAGGATGAATCCGCGGAGAATGGAGGAAAACGGGGCGTACTCCTCCGCCAGCCGCAGCAGCTGCTCCGGTGACCGGACCCGGACAAAAATGGGCGGCAGAAAAAAGGAGCCGCCCTCCGCAGCGGACGCGATCCGGGACAGCGTCCCCCGCAGCATCCGCTCCGCGTCCGCCACGGCGTCCTCCCGCACCGTGTCCTCCAGGCAGAACGCCAGAGAATACGGCGTTGGAAACCGCTGCTCCACAATCGCGCCCACAATCGACCCGTGGGCGTTGGCAGGGCAGTAGAGCAGTGCTCCCACGTCATATCCAGTCAACTTGCTTCTCATGCTCATCCTCTTTTACCTTCAGATCAGCGGCCGGCTTCGGCCGGGCACTTATGGGCGCTATTATAGCACTTCCCGCCGGAGAAGAAAATACCCGCGCCATGCTGACGAATGTAAAATTTTTGTGGATTCTCAAGCTATGCTCCATGCATCTGTTGAAAATCCTCTCCAAAGCCGCTATAATGAGAAACACAAATCTTGTGATGAGAAAGAGACTGGGCTACGATGTTTCAACAGGCGGGAACGGCACAACTGAATGATTATTTCCGCCCGCTCTCGGAACGGGGCGGGTCCCGCGTGTTTTTCTGCCGGATCGCCGGGTACGGGGAGACGGTGGCCGCTTTTCTGCGCCGCTACTATGAGGCGGCCCGCCGGTCCGGCGTCATCATCGACGGGCGCATCCCCAACCCCACGCCCGACAACCTGTCCTATTTCAATGAGATGATGGGGTCCGGTTTCCAGATGGACCGGGATTTTCTCTCCCAGCGGCTGAAAAAATGGCTGCCCCGGATGACGGACGGGCAGCGGGACGCTGTGGTGACGGCCATGTATGCCACCCTGGACGATATGCGCCGGGCGGGCAAAAACGACAATATGCTCCGCAATGCCTACATGAAATACATGTGCTGGCTCTACTACAAGTTCGAGCGGATCGTCAACGTGCTGGGCGGCGAGACGCTGCCCAAGATCCTCTATGCCGGGGACGTGAGCCATTATGAGCTGCAGCTGCTGACGGTCCTCTCCCGGGCGGGGGCGGATATCGTCCTGCTGGAGTGCGGCGGCGACCAGGCATATCTCACCGTGGACCCCCAGTCGGCCCTGTCGCACCTGTATCAGGCCCCTGGCCTGGGGTCCTTCCCGGCGGGCTTCGGTGTCAAGCAGCTTCAGGCGGAGCTGGAGCGGGAGGTGCGCCGCCAGCGGCTCTACGGCACGCCGCCCTCCCTCTCTCCCTGCACCAACGCCTGGGTGCAGAAGGCAGAGCTGAACGCGGCGCTGACGGCTGTGCAGGCCCGCGGAAACGATCCCCGCTTTTTCTGCAACCTCTTCCTCTGCCAGTACGGCGTGGAGGACAATCTCACCTATACCAACGACCTCTTCGCGTTTTATCAGTCCCTCCAGGGCGGCGGCCGCCGGATCTGCGTGGTCAACGGAGACCCCGCGCCCCCCGGGCCGGAGGAGATCGCCGCGGTCAAGCGGGGCAACTACGCCTCCGCAGAGCAGCTGGCGGCGGGTCTCGCCGCCAACATCCGGTATCCGGCCAATGTGGAGCTCCAGCGCCTGATGACCCGAGCTTTCATCGATCTGGTGCTGGAGGAGGGGGAGCGGTGCGGCGGCAGCGTCTCCAAGCTCACCAGCCGGGCGGTGTACCTCCTGTGCTGGCTGAACCGGTATCAGAAGGACCTCTTTCCGGACTGGAAGGCGCCGGAGGTGGCGGTCTTTCTCCAGTTTGGCAGATGCGCGTCGGACACCGGAGCCCTGTTCCTGCGGCTGCTGGCCCGCCTGCCGGTGGATGTCCTGTTGCTGCTCCCCAATCTGAATGAGGGCAGCGCCCTCCACACCCCGGATCTGCTGGAGGTCCACTGTCCCCAATCCGTCTCTCTGGACCGCTTCCCGGTGGACCAGAACCAGGCCCGGGTCACCACCGCCGCCTATCAGGCGGAGCGGGATCTGGACCGGCTGATGTACCAGGATACGGGACTGTATCGGAACCAGCAGTACGCCAAGGCCTCCACGGTCCTGCTGCAGACCATGTACGAGGAGATCCCGATTCTGTGGGACCAGGAGATGAAATACCGTCCCAGCTTTTCCGCCGCGGGGGACACCGTCACCCTGCCGGTGATCTGCCAGAAGATCTGCGGCGTGAAGGACGGCAACGCCTCCCAGTACTGGCTGGACATCAAGAAGCTCATCACGCCGGACACGGAGGTGATTCGGTCCGTCCCCTGGGTCCAGGGCACGGATCCCAACCCCGTGAAGCCGTACGCCACGCAGTTTTTGAAGAACGGCAAGCTGCTGCGCGGCAAGATCAAGTCCCACAGCGCCTATCTCTACGGCATCCTGCGGGCGGAGATGCAGGAGCACCTGCTGGACAAATTGCAGCTTCTGCTGGACCAGAAGCTGATCCGCGGCACCTTTGAGAACGGTACGGAGTACACGGTGATCGCCACCGCCCTGAATCTCCCCAAGGACCTGCTGCGGAAGATCCAGAAGTTCGACTTCACCAAGAAGAACCCCAAGCTCATCTACATCAACCCCACAGAGGAGAGGATCTCTCTGGAGGACAGCATCCTCACCGCGTTTCTAAGCCTGGTTGGCTTCGACGTGCTATTCTTCGTCCCCACCGGCTACCAGTGCATCGAGCAGCACTTCACGCGCCCCTTTGCCAGCGAGACGCAGATCGGGGACTATCTTTACGACCTGCGGATTCCTGATTTCAACACCGTGCAGGAAAGCGGACTGCACTCCATCAGAAAACTATTTGGAAGGAGTATATGACTTATGGGCCTGAATCTCAGCAGACCGACCCCATCCCAGCCTCAGCCCTCTCAGGGACAGGCACCTGCCGCCCCCCAGGAAGAAGAGAGCTATCAGCAGTACGACATCTCCGCCGACCGGCAGATGATGACCCAGACGCTGGTCAACTCGCCGGAGGTGGATGCCCTGGCCAGCCAGATCGAGGTATACAACCTGGAGTCCATTGTCTCCTTCGGCGCCGGAGCAGCAGACGAGATCTCCAAGTGCTCCGACGTGGTACTCAACAGCATGAACCTGTCCCAGCTGGATGACTCCAGCGCGATGCTGAACACGCTGGCCAAGATCATGGACAAGTTCGACATCGAAGAGATCAAGGAGAACCCCGGCCTCTTCGGCAAGCTGTTCGGAAACCTCCGCAAGCAGCTGGACAAAATCCTCGCCAAGTACCACACCATGGGCGATGAAGTGGACAAGATCTATGTCCAGCTGAAGCAGTACGAGGCAGACATCAAGCAGTCCAACCGGAAGCTGGAGGAGATGTTCCAGGCCAATGTGAACTACTACCACGAGCTGGTGCGTTACATCCTGGCCGGTGAGCAGGGGTGCCGGGAGCTGGAGGCATACATCGCCCAGCGCCAGGCGGATATGGAGGCCACAGGGGACAACTCCATCCAGTTCGAGCTGACCACCCTGAATCAGGCCCTGATGATGCTGGAGCAGCGGACTCAGGACCTGCGGACGGCGGAGAACGTGGCCATGCAGTCCATCCCCATGATCAAGACCATGCAGTTCAGCAATATGAATCTGGTGCGGAAGATCAACTCCGCCTTCATCATCACCCTGCCGGTGTTCAAGCAGGCGCTGACCCAGGCCATCATGCTCAAGCGCCAGCGGCTGCAGGCGGAGGCCATGAGCGCCCTGGACGCCAAGACCAATGAAATGCTGATCCGCAACGCCCAGAACACGGCGGAGCAGGCCAAGATGACCGCCCGTCTGGCCTCCGGCAGCTCCATTAAAATCGAGACGCTGGAGCAGACCTGGCGCACCATCGTCAGCGGTATCGACGAGACGAAGCAGATCCAGGAGAACGCCCGCAAGCAGCGGGTGGAGGACCAAAAGCGACTGGAGGCCATCAAGGCCCAGTTCGACCAGATGTATCACATGCCGGACAAGGGGTCCGTGAATCATTAAATATTGGGAACGGAGGAAATCACTATGCCGATCAATCTTTCCAAGGGACAAAAAGTCGACCTGACCAAGGGCAACCCCGGCCTCACCAAGATCATGGTGGGCCTGGGCTGGGACGTGAACGCCTTTGACAGCGGCAGCGCCTTTGACCTGGACGCGGCTGCCTTCCTGCTGGGCGCCAGCGGAAAGTGCCCCACGGAGCGGGACTTCATCTTCTATGGCAACCTCAAGCACAGCACCGGCGCGGTGGAGCACATGGGCGACAACCTGACCGGCGAAGGCGACGGCGATGACGAGCAGATCATGGTGGATCTGGCCAAGGTACCCGCCAGCATCGAGCGGATCGCCTTCACCTGCACCATCTATGACGCGGAGAACCGCCGCCAGAACTTCGGCCAGGTGTCCAACGCCTTCATCCGCATCGTGGACCAGTCCACCGGCACGGAACTGATCCGCTACGACCTGGCGGAGGACTTCTCCATCGAGACGGCCATCGTGGTGGGTGAGCTGTACCGCCACAACGGCGAGTGGAAATTCAATGCCATCGGCAGCGGCTTCCAGGGCGGTCTGGCAGCCCTGTGCGGCCACTACGGCATTGACGCTGAGTGATTACAAGGAGGAATATCATGCCTATCAGTTTACAAAAAGGACAGAAAGTCAGCCTGACCAAGGGGAATCCCGGCCTGACCAAGGTGGTCGTGGGCCTGGGCTGGGACGTGAACAGCTTTGACACCGGCGGGGATTTTGATTTGGACGCGGCGGCCTTCCTGCTGGGAGAGAGCGGCAAAGTGACCTCCTCCGGGGACTTCGTGTTCTACGGCAATCTCAAGCACAGTTCCGGCGCGGTAGAGCATCTGGGCGATAACCTGACCGGGGAGGGTGCCGGGGACGATGAACAGATCCGCATCGACCTGACGAAGGTGCCCGACAACATCCAGCGCATTGCCTTCACCGTGACCATCTACGAGGCGGAGAGCCGCCGGCAGAACTTCGGTATGGTGAACAACGCCTTCATCCGCATCTTCGATGAGACCAACGGCCAAGAGATGCTCCGCTATGACCTGGGCGAGGACTTCTCCATCGAGACGGCGGCGGTGTTCGGTGAGGTCTATAAGAACAACGGCGAGTGGAAGTTCAACGCCATCGGCAGCGGCTATCAGGGCGGTCTGGCGGCCCTGTGCGCCAACTACGGCGTGGACGTGGAATAAGCATCCCGACAGGGAGCATCAGATCTCTCCGGCCGCGCCCGGGGGCGCGGCCGGACATTTTGAAGGAGGAAATATATATGTCTGTGAGTCTGCAAAAGGGCCAGAAGATCAGCCTGACCAAGGGCAACGAGGGTCTTTCCAAAGTCATCATCGGTCTGGGCTGGGATGAGGCCGCCAAGTCCAAGGGCGGTTTGTTCGGCAGCCTGTTCGGGTCCTCTGGCCCCGCCATCGATTGCGATGCCTCTGCCTTTGTGCTGCAGAACGGCAAGCTGACGGACAAGAAGGACATCGTCTACTTCGGCAATCTGAAGCACTACACCGGCACTGTCCAGCACATGGGCGATAACCTGACCGGCGCCGGCGAAGGCGACGATGAGCAGATCGTGGTGGATCTGGCCCGCGTCCCCGCGGAGTATGACCGCATTGTCCTGGTGGTGAACATCTATCAGGCAGTGCAGCGCCGCCAGCACTTCGGCATGATCCAGAACGCGTTCATCCGCATCGTGGACGCCCGGAACAACCAGGAGATGTGCCGCTACAACCTCTCCGAGAACTACGACAACATGACCGCCATGATCTTCGGCGAGGTCTATCGAAACAACGGCGAGTGGAAGTTCAACGCCATCGGCCAGGCCACCACGGATCCCGGCCTGGTGGAGCTGGCCCGGCGCTATATGTGAGCGGCGGCCCCAAAAAAAGATATTGAAAATTTGAACCGCGGGAGGGGTCTGCTGTGCGCAGGCCCCCTTCCCGCAGCGAATGGGTGTAACAATCATGCATTTTAATGGACTGACTGACAAACAAGTTGAGGAATCCCGAAAAAAATACGGGTCCAATGTGATCCCCGACTCCGAACCCACCACCTTCTGGGCGGAGTTCAAGGAGACGTTCAAGGACCCCATGATCCGGATCCTGCTGGCTATTGCGGCCCTGATGATCGTCATGTGTGTGCTGGGCTATGCGGAGATCTATGAGCCCATCGGCACTGTCGTGGCCGTGCTGATCGTGGCATTCGTCTCCGCCAAGACCGGCGTGGCCAGCGACACGAAGTACCGCCAGCTGAAGGACAGCACCAAAAAAGATCAGTGCAAGGTCTACCGCAACGGTCTGGTCACCGTCATCGACGTGGATGACGTGGTGGTGGGGGACAAGGTCCTGCTCCAGTCCGGCGACAAGGTGCCGGCGGACGGCGTGCTGATCCACGGAACTTTAAGGGTGGACAACTCCGCCCTCAACGGCGAGGCGGAGGAATGCCCCAAGACCGCGGCGGACGAGTCCTTCCCCCTGCCGGAGGACATCACCGGCGACACCTTCGTGGACGCCCACTCCCTGTTCCGGGGCGCCGTGCTGTTTGACGGCGAGGGCGTGCTGGATGTGCGCAAGGTGGGCCTTGCCACCATGATGGGCAAGATGGCCGAGGAGATGCAGGACGACGAGCCGGACTCTCCCCTGAAGGTGAAGCTCGGGAAGCTGGCGGACATGATCTCCCGCTTCGGCTACATCGGCGCCGTGGTTATCGCCATCATGTACTTTGGCTACTTCATCCTCTCCGCCGGCGGGTTTGCGGCGTACTTCTCCTCCGGAGCCCCAGTCATCATCCAGGACATCGTGGAGGCTGTGTCCCTGGCGGTGGTCATCATCGTGTGCGCCGTGCCGGAGGGGCTGCCCCTGATGATCTCTCTGGTGCTGATGCAGAACACCAGCAAGATGCTGGACCACAACGTGCTGGTCCGCAAGGCGGAGGGCATCGAGACCGCCGGCTCCCTGAACATCCTGTTCAGTGACAAGACGGGCACCATTACCAAGGGCCACCTGGAGGTGGTGGAGTTCTTCACCGCAGACGGCGTGGCTATCCCTCTGGATCAACTGGCCCAGCAAACCAAGCTCAAGGGCCTGATCGATCTGGCCATCGGCAAGAACAGCCAGTCCATGTATGACGGCAGCGGCCGCGTGGTGGGCGGCAACGCCACGGACCAGGCGCTGATGCGCTTTCTGGGGCAGGAGACCTTCCACAAGCTGGATGAGGTCTCCTCCTATGCCGTCACCAAATCCCAAAGCTTCAACTCCGCCAATAAGTTCAGCCAGGCCTACATCGCCGGGGCGGGCCGCACCTTCTACAAGGGCGCGCCGGAGAAGTTCCTGGCCGTGGCCCAGAAGTACCTCAGCCTGGATGGGGACGAGCATCCCCTGGACCTGGAGTCCCTGAACGCCAAGATCGACGAGCTGGCAGGCAAGTCCATGCGGGTGCTGGCCTTCGGCTACTCCCCCAGCGAGATGACGGAGAACGCCATCAACGCCGACACGGTGCTGATCGGCCTGGTGGGCATCCGGGACGACGTGCGTCCCGAGGCCCGGGAGGCCATCGCCGAGGTGCAGAAGGCCGGCATCCAGGTGGTCATGATTACCGGCGACCGGCTGGAGACCGCCGTGGCCATCGCCCGGGAGGCCGGGCTGCTGCGGACCCGGGACGATGTGGCGCTGACCTCCACCCAGCTCAACGAGCTGTCCGACGACGAGGTGAAGAAGATCATCCCCCGCATCCGGGTCATCGCCCGCGCCCTGCCCACGGACAAGTCCCGGATGGTGCGCCTGTGCCAGGAGCTGAACCTGGTGGTGGGCATGACCGGCGACGGCGTCAACGACTCCCCGGCCCTGAAGCGGGCGGACGTGGGCTTCGCCATGGGCAGCGGCACCGAGGCTGCCAAGGAGGCCGGCAAGATCGTCATCCTGGACGACAACTTCAAGTCCATCAAGGACGCCATCTGGTACGGCCGGACCATTTACCACAATATCCTGAAATTCTGCAGGTTCCAGCTGGTCATCAATGTGGCCGCCGTGGTGGTCAGCGCTATCGCTCCCTTCTTCGGCGTGGAGGAGCCCCTGAAAGTCACCCACCTGCTGTTCGTGAACCTGGTGATGGACGGCTTGGGCGCCATTATGCTGGGCAATGAGCCCGCCCAGGAGCGGTATATGTCCGAGCCGCCCCGCCGCCGGGATGAGAGCATTGTCAGCAAGTCCATGATGGCCCAGATCGTCACCATGGGCCTGTGGCTGACGGCGTTGAGCTTTGTCTTCCTGAAAGTGCCTTTCTTTGACAGCTTCTTTGCCAGCACGGAGCAGAAGCTCTCCGCCTATTTCGTGCTGTTCATCTGGAGTGCCCTGTTCAACGCCTTCAACGTGCGCAGCGACAGCTTTGACATCTTTAAGGATCTGAAGCTGAACCCCGGTTTCATGCGGGTGTTCGTTATCATCGTCCTGGTGCAGGCGTTCATCGTCAACGCTGCCCTGATCCCCGTGCCGGTATTCGGCTGGATCAGCAATATGTTCAGCTGTGTGCCCTTCCCGCCCGCCGGGTGGGCTGCCGCCATTCTGCTGGCGTTCACCATGATCCCCGTGGACATCCTCCGCAAGGTGATCGTGGGACGGAAGTAAACCGAAAAAAGAGGCAGGCATCCAAAATGCCCGCCTCTTTTTTCTTCACCGCCTTTTTGCCAGCACCACGCCGAATACCGTGCCGGTGACGCCGCCCACCAGATGCATGAAGTTGGCCACGTTGTCCCGCAGGGCCACCATGGCGTACACCTCCTGCCCCAGATACAGGACCGCCGCCAGAATCAGCGTCAGGGGGATGCGGCCGTCCTTCATGCCCGCCAGGGAGGCCAGCATAATCAGCATGAACACAATGCCGCTGGCCCCCAGCAGGGCGGAGCCGGGGAAGAACACGCATTGCAGGATGCCGGAGACCCCCGCCGTCAGTAGAATGCCGGCCAGCAGCGTCCGGCTACCGTACTTCTCCTCCAGCGGCGGGCCGATCACCAAAAGCAGCAGCATATTGCCCAGGAAATGGTCGAAATCCGCGTGGCCCAGCACATGGCCGAACAGCCGCACATAGAACAGCGGATCTGCCAGGGAGGAGCGGTAGACACAGAAGGCGTGCAGGGTCGTCCATCCTCCGGTGATCCAGTCCAGCAGCAGGACACCCAGGGACAGCAGGAAAAAGGTCAGGATCACCGGAGAATTGTATTGCAGCTTTTTCATGGCGCGCTCCTCCCCGCCGGCCGCGGCGGTGTTGTTTTTCCCATCTTACCACAGATTCTCCGGCGGCGCAATTTGAAATGGCCGAGGCGCGGGAAAGAGGTTTCTTTGGGGTGGAAGCTGTGCTATAATCAAAGTCTCACCACGATTTCATGACACGACGAAGGGAGGGTGCCGCAATGCACCCATATACGGCCGCAGACACGCTGCGGATCGCCAAGCGATACAACAACCCCAAGCGGAGCTACCTGCTGGTCAATCCCCTGCAGGCCAAGCACATCCCTGTGAGCCCCGCGGCGGCTCTGGAGATGATGGGTGCCCTGGGGGACCAGGTGGCCGCCAAGTACCCGGAGGCCCGGCTGGTCATCGGCTTTGCCGAGACGGCCACCGCCATCGGCGCCGCCGTGGCAGCCCGGCTGGGGCCGGACTGCCTCTATGTCCACACCACCCGGGAGGCGTTGGACGGAGATTGGATCCTCTTTCGGGAGGAGCACAGCCACGCAGCGGAGCACCGGCTCTGTGCCGACCAGCTGGCGGACTGGATCGACCGCAGCCCCGCCATCGTATTCGTGGATGACGAGTTCTCCACCGGGCGGACCCTCATCAACATGGTCCAGCAGCTGCGGGAGCGGTATCCCCGGCTGGGCGAGCGGCGGCTGGCAGCTGCGTCCATCCTCAGCCGGGTCTCTCCGGAGAACCAGGCCAGGCTGGCAGAGGCCGGCATTGCCTGTGAGTGCCTGGTGCGGCTGGAACATCAAGACTATGAGCGGATGGTGACCGGGATCCCTGTAAAGGAGGCGGCTCCCCCTGCCCAGGGCCCCCTGCCGGACCTGCGGACGCTGTACACGGCGGAGCCTCTGCCGGACCCACGCCGTGGTGTGGCCGTCGGCTGCTATACGGACTGCTGCCGCGCCGCCGCGGAAGAGCTGCTGTCCCGCCTCCGGGAGGAGCTGCCGGACCAGGGCGCCCTGCTGGTGCTGGGGACCGAAGAGTGCATGTATCCTGCCCTGACGGTAGGGTCGCTGGCGGAGCAGACGGGTCTCTGTGCCACAGTACGCTGCCATGCCACTACCCGCAGTCCCATCGGCATCTGCCCCGACTCTGCCTACCCCATCCGAAACGGGGTGCTGCTGCCCAGCTTCTACGGTGGGGACCGGAAGACATATCTCTATGACCTAGCCGCCTATGACGCCGCTCTGGTGGTGACGGATGCGCCCGCGGCGGTGGACGGGACCGCCTGCACCCGGCTGGCGGCGGCCCTGGGGCAGCTGGGCTGTCCCCGACTCTATCTCTGCAGAATTTGAGAGGATCTTATGTTCAGCACATATCAAAGTCAGGATGTGACCATCCTGCTGAAAGACATCACCGGCCTGGTGACGCCCCTGGGCACCCGGGAGCGGGAGGCCAGGATCCAGAGCGGTGTCCACTACTCGGAGATGCTGCCCCTGGAGTATGAGCCCTCCCCGGCCTATCTGGCCGCCTATCACGACGCCCTGGAGCGGTACGCCGGCATCACAGCGGAGGCTGTGGCCCGGGCGGCGGAGCAGATCTGGGAGAGCAGGGGAAGGCAGTGCGCCCTGGTCTCCCTGGCCCGGGCAGGGACGCCCATCGGCATTCTGATCCGCCGCTATCTCCAAGGCCGGTACGGTGCCGACCTCCCCCATTACACCATCTCCATCATTCGGGGCCGGGGCATCGACCGCAATGCCATGGCCTATCTCCTGAACCGCCACGCCCCTGGAGATATCCAGTTCGTGGACGGCTGGACCGGCAAGGGCGCCATCCAGCGGCAGCTGGACGCAGCCATGACGGACTACCCCGGCGTCTCGCCGGGGCTGACAGTTTTGTCGGACCCGGCCAACGTAGCGGCCATCTGCGGCACCCATGACGATTTCCTCATCGCCAGCTCCTGCCTGAACTCCACCGTGTCCGGCCTGTTGAGCCGGACGTTCCTCCGCGGCGACATCATCAGCCCCGGGGACTTTCACGGCGCTGCCTTCTACCGGGAGCTGAAGGACCAGGACCTGACGTACCAGTTCATCGACACCATCCAGGCCCATTTCCCCGCCTGTGCCGACGCCGTTCCCCCGCCCCGGCGCAGCGGCCGGGCCGGACTGGAGGAGGTGCACCGGATCGGGGCGGACTTCGGCATCCGGGACATCAATCTCATCAAGCCCAGCATCGGGGAGGCCACCCGTGTCCTGCTGCGGCGGGTGCCCTGGAAGGTGCTGGTCCACAGCCTCCGAGACGAAGCCCATCTGGGGCACATCTACCAACTGGCCAGGGAGAAGGGCGCGGAGCTGGTGGAGTATCCCCTGGAGAACTACCGGGCCTGCGGCCTGATCCGGGACCTGGCGGACACATAGCCATGGGAACGATTCTGTTTGCCAGCGACCTGGACAACACGCTCCTCTTCTCCCACCGGCACCGGCAGCCCGAGGACCGGTGTGTGGAGCGTCTGAACGGGGCCGAGCAGGGCTTCTTCACCCGGGAGACGCCAGACCTGCTGCCCCAGGTCGTCCAGCGGGTCCATCTGCTGCCCATCACCACCCGGTCCATCGAGCAGTACCAGCGCATCCAGTGGCCGGACGGCACGGCGCCCAGGATTGCCCTGACCGCCAACGGCGCCGTCCTGCTGCGGGACGGTCAGGTGGACCGGGCGTGGTACGCCGCGTCCCAGGCGCTGGTCCGGGACCACCGGGAGGCGCTGGCCGCGGTCCTGGATCATCTGACCCGGCAGGGCGGGGCCACCTCCGTGCGGTGCGTGGAGGGTGTGTACGTCTACGCCGCTTATCCGGACATCCCGGCGGCGGAACGCGTGGCCCGGGATTGGTGCGGCGGCTCCGCCCTCCAGGCGGTGGTCTCCGGCCGGAAGGTCTATTTCTTTCCACCGGGGATCGACAAGGGGACCGCTCTCCGCCGGGCGGTGGAGCGGTTCGGCCCGGAGCGGGTGATCGCCGCCGGGGACAGCGTCATCGACGTGCCCATGCTCCGTCAGGCGGACCTGGCCCTGATCCCGGACGCGGAGCTGCTGCCCCGGCTGCCCCGGGAGCGCACGCGGGTGTGCGGCAGGGACTGCCGCTTTCCCGACTTTGTACTGGAGAACGTGCTCCGCTATGCCGCCTCTCTGGAGAACACTTGATTTTTCCACCCAAAGATTCTATACTGAGGTTATCAAAATAAGGGGAGGATCTGTCTATGAGCGAGTATTCCGGCAACATCCGGGATCTGCCGGTGGTGACCGGCGGACACTTCATTGAAAATTCCACCAAGAAGATCGTCTTCGGGCCTGACGGCCGGTTCTGGAACGACTATGTGATGCGCCTCTTCACTCTGGAGCCGGAGGCCGAGAGCAGTGTCCACTCCCACCCCTGGCCACACTGGTTCCTCTGCATCCAGGGGGAGGGCTATTTCCTCATCGACAAGGAACGGGTGCCCCTGGAGTTCGGCACCTGGGTCCATGTGCCCGGCGGCGTGCGCCACAACTTCGGCAATACCGGCAAGGGGCAGCTGATGGCCCTGTGCATCGTGCCGCCGGAGGGGGATGTGAATCCCCTGAACGGGTGCTGAACCGTTTGCCTGACCCTGCCAAAAAGAGACCGGACAGAAATCTGTCCGGTCTCTTTTACCGTGTGCGATTAGAAATAATGCCCAAAAGCTTCATGTACAGCGGCATTTGCCGGTATTCCCGGTGCGCCGGATCATGCGGGAATCGCTGTGCCCGTTCCGGCCCCTTTCCGGGGAGCCTGCCAAATCACTCTGCCTCGAAGCCCCATGCCTTTTCAAAGCCATCCCGGGTAGCACCGGCAATGCGGCCCGGCATCTCGGCGCTGCCCACCAGAATGGCGTTCAGTCCGGCGGCCCGGTAAGACGCCTCCATGGCCTCCTGGCTGTGGGTGCCCATGGCCAGCACCACGGTGTCCGCGGCGATGGTCTTGGTCTCACCGGTAGCCATGTCCTCCACGGTCACGCCGGTATCAGTGACGGCAGTGAGCCTGTGGCTGGTGTAGACCTCCGGGTCATAGGGCTTGATACGGCTGTAAATGTCGTTGAACACCACGCCGAAAATCCCCTGGCCCACGGTGGGGTTCATCTCCACCATGGCGAGGCTGTGGCCCTGCTCCAGGATCATCTCCGCGCACTCCAGGCCCGTCAGGCCGGTGCCCACCAGCACCACCTTGCCGGTGCAAGGGGCCTTACCCAGGATGACGTCCTCCGCCAGCACGGCCTTGTCGATGCCGGGGATGGACTTCGGCACCACCGGCGGCGCACCGGCAGCCAGAAACACCCCCACGGGGTGCAGGGCCGCCACGGTCTCCGGCGTGGCCTCGGTGTTCAGCTTCACGGTGACGCCCAGCTCCCTGGCCTCCAGCGCCAGCACGTCGGTGACGTCCTGGAGGTTGGCCTTGTGGGGCGGCAGCTTGGCGATGTTCAACGTGCCGCCCAGGGCGGCCTCCTTCTCCAGCAGCGTCACGGCGAAGCCCCGCTTGGCCAGGATGACGGCGCACTCCAAGCCGCCGGGGCCGCCGCCCACGACTACCACGGGGCGGCTGTTGCCGTTCTTCTGGAGGTCCTGCCAGCGGTAGCGGTACTCCCGGCCCAGCCGGGGGTTCAGGGAGCACTCCACCGGCATGGCGTTGCCCAGCAGCCGCTCCCGGCAGTACATGCAGCCGATGCACTTACGGATGCTCTCCGGCTTGCCGGCCCTGGCCTTGTTCATGAACTCCGGGTCCGCGAACTGGCTGCGGCCCAGGGCCACGAAGTCGCTGACGCCCTCCTCCAGCAAAGATTCGGCGAAATCCGGGTCCTTGATGGTGTTGGTGGCGATGACGGGAATGGACAGCGCCTCCTTGAAGGCCTTGGCCACGTGCTTCTTCCAGCCGGGGGTGTAGGAGAAGGGCTCGCAGTTGGCGTTGCCGTTCCAGGAGCTGCCATTGGAAATGTTGATGCAGTCGATGCCCTGGGCCTCCAGGTGGCGGCCGATCTCCAGGCCGTCCTCCAGCGTGAGGAAGCCGGGCTCGTCGGTCATCTCGTCGCCGCAGATGCGGACCGAGATGGGATACCGCCCCAGCTTGGCTCGGATGCCGGCGATGATCTCGTCGATGAAGCGGCAGCGGTTCTCCAGGGAGCCGCCGTACGCGTCGGTGCGGCGGTTGTAGTACTTGCTGAAGAACTGGGCGATCAGATAGGAGTGGGCGCCGTGGAGCTCCACACCGTCATAGCCCGCCTTCTTGCAGCGGATGGCGGCGGCGATGAACTTCTCCTGCACCCGCTTGATGTCCTCCAGGGTCATCTCCCGGGGCACCTCGCCCCCGGGCGCCATGGGGACACCGCTGGGGCTCAGGTTCTGCCGACCGGTGAAGGCGCTTTTGGAGGTGGCGCCGCCGTGGTGGAGCTGGGCGAAAATCTTGGCGCCGTAGGCGTGGACGGAGCGGGTCAGCTCCTCCGCCTCCTGGACGTTGTAGTCCTGGGCCATCCGCAGGTTGTGCTGGGTGGGGATGGAGTCCACGTCGTCCACTCCGGTGTACTCGTTGATGATGAGGCCGATGCCACCCTTGGCCCGCTCAGTGTAATAGGCGATCAGACGGGGTGTGGCGTTGCCCCGAATGTCCGCCAGGTCTGTGCCCATGGGGGACATGACGGCCCGATTCCGGATGGTGAGGCCGCCGATGCGGCCAGGTTCAAAGAGCTTTTTGTACGCCATGGGTCAGCCCTCGAAATTGCGGTTGTGGCTGAAGTGACCGGGATTGGCCACTGGGGCGATGGTAGAAACCCAGCGGTTGGTGTAGTTGAAGAAGCCGGCCACAAAGGCGGCCTCCAGGATCTCGTGGTCGTTGAAGCCCGCCTTGCGCAGGTTCTCGATCTGGGTCTCGTCGATCTCGTCGGCGTGCTTGGTGACATACCAGGCATACTCGCACAGGGCATACTGCTTCTCCGTCAGCAGATCCTTGGCGGAGCGGAAGTTGTAGCAGAGCTTATCCACCAACATGGGATTCTTGGTATAGCCCCGCAGCGCATCGCCGTGGGTGGTCAGGCAGTAGGAGCAGCAGTTGATGGAGGAGACTACCACGCCGATCATCTCTTTGTCCGCGTTGGTGAGGTAGCAGGTGTCCGGGTTGAACAGGGATCCCTTGAAGTCCAGGAAGCCGATGTACTGGGATGCGTTCAGAGGCAGGACCTTGAACAGGTTGTTGATAAAGCCCCAGTTCTTCTCCATGGTCTCCACGTTCTCGTTAAAGACGGCATATTCCTTGTTGGTCATCTCATTGCGGTTGGGCTTTTCCAGCCGGGAGAGCTGTTCATCAAATTCCAGTGCCATAGTGCGATCCTCCTGTAAAAATAAGCTGGTTTCATGATAGCATAAAAACGTTTGAGTGTAAAGAAGCGCAGGCGCGGCAGAGTGCAGCTCTGCCGCGCCTGTTGGGTCCGGATCAGTCCACCGGGCAGATGGCGAAGCATCTAGTGGGGAATCCGGTGCCGTCCTTCAACTTGGGAAAGCCGATGACAATCAGGCTGCCCACGGGCGGGACCTGGTCCAGATTCCGCATGACCTCAATCTGGATCCGGTCCACCTGGAGGATGTACTGCTCACCGGGATAGGGATAGGCGCCCTCCTTGGTGGTGACGAAGCCGGGATCGGTGTCCGCCGGCTCGTGGCCGATGGCTCCGATGTTCCGCTCCTCCACCAGCCACTGGATGGCCGCCTTGTCCCAGCCGGGATAATGGGGCACGCCGTTCTCATCGGGATTGTCCAGGTTGGGCTTTTTGTACCAGTCGGACCGGAAGGCCACGAACGCTCCCTCGGGGATCCTGCCGTACTGGGCCTCCCAGGCCTTCAGGTCGTCCACCGTCAGCATGAAGTCGGGGTTGGCGGCGCACTCGGCGGACTTGTCGATGACCACCAGGGGATACATCAGCTCCTGGACGGTGATCGCGCTCATGTCCCGGCCGCTGCCCCAGAAGTGCCGGGGCACGTCGGTGTGGGTGCCGTACTGGCTGGCCACGCTGTACTGGATACAGCGCATAGGGGCCATCATGTCCTCAGGCGTGCCCTCCGCATAGTCGAACAGCAGGTCCGCCTGCAGGGGCTTGAAGCCGAACCAATGGGGCGTCTCAGGACTCAACTCATGGGTCAGGTCCACCCACTTGTACTTGGGGGACTTCAACTCTTTGATCTGCTCCCACAGTGTCAAATTCGCCATAACGTGTTTCCTCCTTTTCATGTGACGGGGTATGCTTGTCTCCAAACGCGGTATGCGTCTCGATAGATGCAGTATACAGGGAAATCCCAGAATTTGCAATCTGCGAAGTGTAAAAAAATATTGTCCGCGCCACAAAACCATTTGTCTTTTTCTGCTTTGATGTGGTTTTCAGACAGCAGCCCGCCCAGTCTCTTCCGGCGCAGAGAAAGGCCGCCGCCCGTAAGGGCAGCGGCCTTTTTTCGTTGCGCTATCGCTCCGGCGGTACCGCCAGCTGGAAACTCTCCCAGGTGTATTCCGCCGCCTCCACCTGGCCCCAGGTGTACCCGGCGGCCTCGCACTCCGCCCAGGTGAGATAGCGGAAGTAAAACTCCACTTCCAGGTGACAGGGCAGGATGTCCAGAATGATCTTTCGGATCTGGTCGAAGTCCTCCGGCTCCCCGGCCACCTCCGGGAAAATCACCCGCAGCTGTCCCCCGCCCATCTCCAGCGCCCGGGCGCGGATTCCGCAGCCCCGGATCGTCCGGTCGATGGCCGCGGGCGTCAGGCTGTCCCCGTCAATCTGCAGAAGGGCCGCGATGGCGGCCCTCCGGTCCTCTGCCGTGACGGCGGCGGGGCGGCGGGCAAACAGGGCCTCCCGCCGGGCCAGCCCCTCTCCCTCCGCCGTGGCAGTCAGCGCCTCCCGCTCGATCTCCTCCAGCCGGCGGCTGACTGTGTCCAGCCCTGTTCCCAGTGCGCAGACGGCCGCGCCGCTGGCGGAGTGCTCTTCCAAGTCATAGATTCCCAGCGGTGAGAGCAGGCTGCGCAGGTGCGCCTCATACATCGTCGTCCGCCTCCATTTCCGTCACCGTCACCCGGCCCAGCATGGGCAACGTTCCGTCCTCCGCCGCCAGATCGGCGGCAGGGGCCAGCAGGCGGTAGTTCTCCACGCCCTCCACGTGGTACAACAGGTCCCCCAGCTCCGCCAGCAGTACCGGCCCGCCCAACCTGCGGCCGCTGAAAAAGCTCGCCAGAGCCTGCTCTGCGGCGGCCTTCACCGCGGAGAAGTCCGCCCCCTCCCGGACGGCCAGCTCCGCGGACACGTCCATCTCCACCGCCGCCGGGGCCTTGACCTGCACGTCCACGGCGATCTCCCGCCGCTCCTGCAGGTCCGCCTGGACCGCCGCCAGCAGTGTCCCATTCGGCAGTCCGGCCGCCGTGGCGATGTATACATCCACTGTGCCGATCCCCCGGGCCCGGCCCACTGCCCGGGCTGCCGCCACGCCCTCATGGCCCATGGCGGTCTGCTCGTACCAGGCCGCGTTGGCCCCGTTGGGCAGCCGCTGATAGCTCTCCAAAATCCGGCTCCGCAGGCTCGCGTCGTCCTCCTGGTCACTGCCGCCGGTAAAGGGCGCCGGATTGGTGCATCCGGTGATCCCCACCGGGCAGGCGGTGAGGATCACGATGGTCCCCGCGGCGGCATTGCCGCTCCGCCCAGGCTCCAAGGCCTCCGCCGGAGCATCCACGGACAGCTCCCCTGCTGCCAGCACCGCCTCCGCCGTGGTTTGGAACCGGGTCTCTCCCTCCGTCATGCAGGCCGTTCCGGCGGCGATGCTCAGAGCCGTGGACGGCGCCCGCTCCACAGAAAAGCGGAGCGTTCCCACCGCCTTCGTGGCCGCCGTCCGGGCGATGCCACGCATCTGGGCGTGGTAGTCCAGATACACGCCCCGGGCCGTCTGGGGAAAGCTCTGGTCCAGCACCCACTCGCTCTGGATGCCCAGGGCCTGCAGCTCCGCTGCCGCAGCGTACAGCCGCACGGCCAGATCGCAGTCTGCCTCTGGTGTGAAGCCCGCCCGCTGGGCGAAGGCCGCCAGCAGCGTCTGGTAGATCTCCTCTGTCGTTTTCAAACAACCGCTCCTCTCACGATACCTCCACGGTGACGGACAGAGCCTCTCCCTGCCAGGTGAGGCCGACCGTCACCTGTGCCCGGCCGCCGCCGGATTCCGTCAAAATCACCTGCTCCACCGTCAGCCCCGGTTCCGCCGCCAGGGCCTCCGCCACATATTGTTCCGCCGCGCTCTGCCGTCTGGCGGCGGGCAGCTGTCCCAGCTGCCACAGCCGGCTCCCCAGCTCCGGCAGGAATGGGAAGGTCCCCCGCCGCGCTGTCAGGCGGAAGAGAACCTGCTCCAACAGGGCCTCCCGGCCCTCGGTCCGCCGCAGGCCACCGGTCCCGTCAGGCACATAATCTCCATTCCGCAGGGAAAGTCCCATCTCCATCCCCCCTCAGCTCTCGCAGGGCGCATAGGGCTCCCCGTTCACCGTCAGGCTGCCCTGGATGCGCACTTTGCCCTGCAGCTCGATCTCGCCGCCGCTGCGCAGGTACACGCTGTTTCCGCCGGGGGTGAAGAGATAGACCTCCCCCGGTCCCATGCCTTCCGGGATCAAAGCCTGCTGCTGTCCTGCCACGCACTGCTCCTCCCCGCCAGGGCCACCTTTGATAACCAGTACCGCAGCGCCGCTCTCCGGCATCCACACATAGCCGCCGGGGCCATACACTGGAAGCGCCCGTACCTCCCCCCGGGTGACCACGCCCACGCTGTCTCCGGTGATGGTGGTCATGCCCAGATCCGCGTCCGCCGTGGGCGCCGGCGCTTTCATCTGTCTCGATAGCCACATCTCATATCCGCTCCCTCAGTATCAATGTACAGACCTCTCCCGTCTCCGGGGAGGCCGTGTTTTCCGCCTCGGCCACCCGGTACTCGCCGGAGAGGCCCATGGCCTCCAGTTCCAGCCGGACCGTGTCCCCGGGAAACGCCGGGAAACACCCGGCTAGCCCCAGCTCAATGGTCAGTTCCTCCTCCCGGGACCGCCGGATCTGATACTCCCCGGTATACCGCATGGCAGCCCAGGTGCTCTGCCCCGGGGTGTAGACCACCCGGCGGCACTGGCCGCCCCGGTCCAGCATGTCCCGGTTCTGCACGCTGTAGGACACGTTCCGGGTCTTGTCGATGACCAGCACCTCCGTCAGCACACCGTAGTGGTCCTCCCGCAGGGTGCAGGAGAGGATCGGGCTGGTCCCGTCGATGACGATCCGCCGCCCGTCGTCCCGCTCCGGCGCCGCCACCAGCAGCCCGTCCCGCCGGAAGCGGGGCGAAAAGCCCCCATAGGTCCGGCAGAAACCCTCCAACGCCTTCCACTGACTGGTGCCGGCGGCCACGGTGTAAACAGAGTCCGCCGACACCGGCGCGATCTCCGCGCAGGAAATGCCGTAGGGCGCCGCATGGCACCGGACGATCTCCGCCAGCGTGGCTCCCTGGTACGTCACCGGCCGGGACTCATTGTCCAGCAGCCGGGCGGCGTATCCCCGGCCGCAGATGGTCACCGCCAGTCCCGCCGCCGTCAGCTTCACCTCGTACTCGTCCACGATGCCCCGCAGCAGCACCCCGCCGTTCTCGTCCAGCGCCAGGAAACCCGCCGCCAGATGCAGCAGCTCCGCCATGGTCCTGTCGTACACGCAGGTGACCTCATAGCTGTCGCAGGGCACGCCGCCGGTGTAGGTGATATTCCAGCGCAGCAGCACCGGCAGCTCAAAAATCCGGTGGTCGCTGGTGATGATCCGTCCTCTCATGGTATCCTCACCTGATCCCCCGGGTAGATCAAGTTGGGGTTCTTGATCTGGGGATTGGCTGCGATCAGGGCGGTCAGCGCCACGCCGTACCGCCAGGCGATCCCCCACAGGGTTTCTCCTTTCCGCACTGTATGGACGGCACCCCAGCCTCCGGCGGGAATCTCCGGGTCCGTTCCGCCCTCTGGCTCCCCTTCTACGGGCACTTCCACCAGCCCGCCGGAGGCCGTGCTGTCCTCCCAGAAGGAAAAGCGGTAGCGCACATAGTCCGGCAGCGGCTCCTCCATCAGCTCCAGGGTCACGAAATAGGCGCTGACCGTCCGCCAAACCGGGTGCACCAGCAGCCCCGGCCCGGTCTGGTCAAAGACCTCCGCCAGCGTCTGGAACTCCTCGTAGGCCCGCTCCCCTGCAAAGGTACCCTCTCCCCGGAAAATGCGGTATGTCCGCCCCAGATCCTGCAGGTACCAGCCCCCCAGGGGGATCTTGTGGGCTGCTATCTGCCGCCGGTACTCCACCGCGCAGCTCTCCGGGTTGTGAGGCCAGGTGTAGTCCTTATAGCGCATGGGTTTCAGCAGCAAATTCTCACCTCCTCAGTCATACAGCGGGAATCCGCCGTCATACCGGCGGGCGTCCCGCTGCACCGTGCGGGACAGCGCCCTGGCGCTCTCCATCATTCCTGCCGCGCCGGAGTCCCGGCGTCCCGGCAGAAAATAGAACGTCTCCTCCGCTTCGCCTCCGCCGGGCATTGTTGCCCCGCCTCCATCAGACAGACCGCCATCCTCCGTCATGGGATTCCGCCTCCCGGCAGAATCGGCGGTCTCTCCGGTGCCAGCCGGTCCGAAGGCGGCCGTATACTGCCATTCTGCACGCTTCCGGGCCAGGACCAGCCGCAGCGTCTCCCCCGCCGAAGTGGGGCCAGTCTGCCTGTCGGCCCCAGCGCCCGCGAAGCTGTTCCCACGAATCTCCCATCCGCCGGTCCCAGACGCCGTCCCGTCCGTCTCCCATGGGGCAGGCGCTGCCGGAGACGTTCTCTCCGTGGCCGGAGAGGCGGCTGCGGTCTCCGGCTCTTCCGCGCTTCCGCCGCCCAGCATCAGCCGCCCCAGGGCGGTCCGCTGCCGCAGCAGCATCTCCCGGATGTATTCCATCTCAGCCCTCCTTCAACGCCTGGAACCGCCCCTGATCAAAGTCCCGGTTCACCGCCGCCGGAGCGGGGGAGGGTTCCTCCCCCGCCAGACGGCGCAGCAGTGTTTCCATCTCCCCGGCGGTCAGCCCGACCAGGACCGCCGCGCCGTCGGGGAACACCGGCTTCCCCTGGCGCAGGCAGCTCTCTGCCAGCACCTGGGCGTTGCACAGCAGGGCGCGTTCCAGGGGCTCCTCTGCCAGCTCCCGGGTCCCCCGCCAGATCTCCAGCAGCCGCCAGGCCGTGGGCGGCCGCAGCTCGTCCAGTTCCTCCATCATGCCGTGGTCTCGATCCGCTTGGAGGCCACCACGGTCACCTTCTCTGCCACCATGGCATTCAGCTGGCCCTCTTCCTGAATGGCGCTCCACTGGCAGCTGCTGTAAATGACCTTCCGGTCCGGCTTGCAGATCACCAGGGAGAAATCCCGCAGGTCATAGAAATTGATGCCGTCCGTCACCGCGTCCTCAGTGGCGTACAGCCGTGTCAGCTCCAGGGTGTACTTCCGCTGACCCTCGATGGTGGCCACCGGCTCGCTCTCGCCGAACGCCTCTACGCTCTGGCTGGATTTGCTGGCCCGGGCGGTGTAGCCCTGCACCACCGCGATCTTTCTCCCATCCAGCTCCAGATAGATGTCCGCGCTGGTGGGAAATCCCGTTGCTTCCATGCCGTCTCCTCCTTACACCGTGATGTGGACCGTCAGATAGATCTGATTCAGCCCGTGGGCCACCGCGAAGCTGAACTCCACCAGACACACGGTGGGGTCATCCTCCGAGGCCGTCACCGTCACCTCGCCATAGCTGTCGATGATCTCCTCGGCCACCTTCTTCTCCAGCTCCACAATTACCCGAGAGCGGATGGCGCTGCGGCTTTGGGCCGTGTTTTTGGCCCGGGCGAACTTGCTGCGCAGGGCCTGCCGTACTGCCGGGATCACATCGTCCACGATCAGGATGGTGGTCAGCTCCCGCCAAGTGGTGTCCGCTGCACCGCCGGTTGTGGTCCGGGTGGTGATCCCCCGCACCGGGGATACTGTGCCCGCCGTGCTCTCCAGGGGCGTCACGCCGCCCCGCACCAGCAGGTCGATGTCATTGTCGGTGTATGCGGTGCCCAGGCCCCCCAGCCCCCGGATCTCCGCCCCGTTGAGCGGCACTCCCGGGTCCCGTCCGGAGGCGATGACCCCTGCCAGGGCCGCTGCGGCGAACACGCCGGGCAGCGTCTTCCCGCCGCTGTCCAGGGCATCGGGCCCCACCAGCACCATTCGCTCGCTGTTTAGCGCCGCCGCGTGGGTCACCAGCTCCGCTGCCGACTCACCGTCGCCGCCCACCACGGCGATCCGCTCCATCCGGGCGGCAGAGGCATCCTCCACCGCAGTCCGCAGCGCCTGCTGCACCGTCTCCTCGGCGCTGTCGCACACCAGAATCCGGGCCTCCTCCCCGCCCAGGGCCGCGAAGGCGTCCTGGTAGTCCTTCACCGCGCCGGCCTCCGCCACCCGGACCGCCGCCACAGTGGAGGCACCATTGGCAAACAGCAGCCGCAGGATGGTGCTCATCCCCGGCGTATCCGCTGCGTCCTCGCCGAAGGCCGCCACGCCCGCGGCATAGCCCGTCAGGGTCACCACCTCTCCGGCGGTGCCCTTCACCGCCTTGGCCGCCACGCCAATGACCTTGGCGGCCCGCCCGGCGGATACCACCGTTGACGCGTCATAGCTGGAGTACACCCCCGGCCGCTCATGCATTGTCTCGCTCAAGTGGTCACTGCTCCCTTCAATCGAAAGTCCAAAAATACCGTGTCGCCCTCTTCCGCCCGGGCCAGGAAATACGCCCGGCACCGGAGCCTTCCCCGCCGCAGGAACAGCCCTGTCTCCCGCTCCCAAGTCAGGGCTTCCCAGTTCAGCTCACCGGGGCGGATGCCGGCGGGCAGCCTTCCCAGCAGCACCTCCGCCGCCGTCTCACAGCCCTGTTCACAGTCCGCAGCCCGCTGTCCCCGGATCTCTATGGAGATCACCGCCTCCAGCTGCTTTCCATACAGCTCCCGCGGTGCGCCGGCCCCGGTATCGAAGACCTCGCCCAGATAATTGCAGAATCCCACGGTCCGGCTCTCTGCGGTCTCCACAGCCACCGCTGCCACCGGGCAGCCATACCGCCTGGCCCGCTGGTCCGGGTAGGCGTCCAGCGCCGCCACCCCCTCCGCCGCCAGGGCGGAGACCACTGCATCCCGGATCTGACTCAGCTCCCGCATTCCGCCGCCTCCCGCTCCTGTTCCAGCGCCGCCCAGTAGTGGGACAGCGCGTTACCAATGTAGTAGGGCCTGCAGCTGCGCACCCGGAAGCGCGTGGCCTCCCAGGCCAGGGCTTCCCCCTCCTCCAGGGCCGTCTGCCCCAGATACAGCCACAGCCGCCCATCCACCCAGCCGATGGAGGTAACGTCACTTCGGGCCCGTTCATCCCGCTCCGTCATCGGCTGTAAAAACGCCCGCACGGTCCGCTCTCCGTCCGCCGTGTCCACGGTGACATCCTGTCCATATCGCTCCAGGACCTGCCGAACCCAGTCTGTCATCCTCTCACTCCCCGAAAGCAAAAATCGTCCGGCACCGCAAAGGGTGCCATCAGCCGTTCCGCCGTGCGCCGCAGGCTCTCCGCCAAAGCGCAGCTCTCCGCCGCGCCGCGGATCCGCACGGACACGCTGCCCGCCGTGAAGCCGGACACGCCTTCACCGCCCCGCGCCGCCGCCAGGTCCGCGGCGGCGGTGAAGGCCACGGCGCAGGGGAACGCCTTGCCGCAGTCCTCCGCCGTCATTCCCGGCCGCAGCCGCTTCTCCCACTGCTGCTCCGCCGCCTGACAAAGCAGTTCCAGCAAAGCCTCTTCCGCCTCCCCGGCCCCGGAGAGTTCCCGGGCCAGGGTCAGGGCCGTCTCCTGTGTCCCACTCATACCACCAGGACCTTGGATGCCTCCGTGAACAGCTTGGCAAATCCGGAGATGGAGGTGATGGCCGCCCGCTCCAGCTGGCGGTCAATGAGCTTGTCATACTCCACCGTGATCTCGCTGCCGCAGATCTGCTCCAGGGCGTAGTTCCTGTCCAGGCCGATCAGGATCCCCGCCGGCATGGCAGAGGTCCGCAGCAGTTTTGCCCCCAGGGGCGTGGTCAACGTGCCGGTGCCCTGGAAGTTCAGCCCCGTCAGGGGATTCTGGAACTCATCCAGCTTCAGCATGGCCAGCATCACGTCGCTGCCCACCAGCATGGTGTTCATGGTGTAGGGGTCGAACTGGCTCCAGAACTCCAGCAGGGCGTCATAGGTCAGCGTCCCCTTGGTTCCGGTGATAGGCTTCGTGCCGATGGTGTACTGCTGTGCGGCATTCTGATTTCCGTCACCGTTGCGCAGCACCTCGATGGCGTCCTCCAGGTGCATCCGGCCGATGTAGGCGCCGATCTGCCGCAGAGTCACAGAAAACAGGTCCAGCCGCTGGAACCGGATAGCCTCATAGGAGGCTACCAGCATCCGCCCCCGCTTGTAGAGGTGCACCAGGTTCTCCTGGGTGCGGACGGTGGTCTCCGGGATCCGGGCGCCCTCCTCCACCCGGCGGAGCTTTTTGTCCTCCTCGCTGGGCACGGAGGCGATGGACCGGTAGTCCATGCCGTCGAACTTGGTCACCGTGGCGGTGATGGCCGGCAGGATGCTCTCTTCCTCCATCCCCTGCCGCACCACCCGGGAGACGAACTCCGGGAACAGCACGGCGGAGTCGGAGGTGTGGAAGAACTTCTCTACCATGTCGCTGCCCGCGCCCTTTACATGGATGTCAAAGCGCTTCAGCTGCCGCTGAAAGGCGTCCAGCCCCTCCAGAGGCGTACCCCGGTAGTGTTCGCTGGGGTCCAGCTCCTCCAGGGCCTGGGAAAAGCTTCGGCCGCTGCGGCCGTACATTCCCTTTTCCAGCTTGATGTTCTCAAAATGATATGCCATCGTCTCTCTCCTCCTCACAGTACAAAGGTCACGGTCTTGGCGGTGGTGTCCACATCCACCACCAGATAGGTGCTGCCGTCCGCGTCCGCCTGGACGCCGCCCTCGCCGTCGGCGCTGAGGCCGCTCCAGCCCAGGGCCGGTGCCGCTCCTTCTGCCGGTACGGTGTACCCGGCGGTGACCATGCCGCCCAGGGCCACGGCGCAGGCGTCGCCGCCCCGGCCGACAGAAAGCACCATGCCGCAGAAATCGTCGCCCGCCGCGCAGGCGGCCACCGTGCCGTTGGCACTGACCTTCACCAGCTCCCCCTCCGCCAGATCATCACAGGCGAAGGTGGCGGCCCACTGGCCGATCCCCTCATAAGAAAGCTTCATGCTTCATCCTCCCTTAGATCAGAAATTCTGTCTCGTCCTCTGTTTTTGCCGCTCCCCGGCTCCGCAGCTGCGGCACAGGCGGGAACCGGCGGGCTGCCTGGGCCCCGTAGACCCGCTTCAGCTCCAGCAGCTCCGGCTCCTCCAGATGCTCCGCCGCCTTGGCCAGGGCGCCGCCGTCCATGCTGTCGTCCGCCAGCATGGCAAGCCGCGTCACCTCCCGCCGCAGCTCCCGCAGGTATTTCCGCCCCAGCTCCGCCTGGGCCCTCAGCTGTGCCATCCCCTGGTTCTCGTGGCCGTACCGCTTCAGGACCCCCGCCTTCCGCTGGGCTGGCACCGCCACGAAGGACCACTCGTATGCGTCGGTGGGATCCCGCAGCTCCAGGTAGCACAGCTGCTCCCCGTACCGCTGCCCTGGCGTGTGCTGGCAGGTGCCGCCCTCTGCGCCGCAGATGGAGCACACCCGCCGGGCCACGCTGCACCCTACGCTGACCTCCCGCTTGATGCCTCCCTCGATCTCCGCGATCAGATCCGCGTTTTTCTCCGTCCGCAGCAGATAAGCCCAGGCCTTCAGCCAGCAGTAGCCGTCCCCTACCGCGGTCACCTGGGCGCCCTCCCGCACCATCTCCGTCCGGTAGATGCGGGCGGTCTGCCCCTCCGCCGTCCACTGGTGGTCAAAGATGCCGCTCTTCCCCACGAACAGGTCGCCCAGTGTGTTGAGCGCCGCCGTATCGAACCGCTCCCAGTCCCGGTCCACCTCGTTGTCGCACAGTCGCAGGGAAAAGGTGTACACCTCCTCTGCCCGCAGGGGTGACTTGGCAAAGCGGTTGATCGCCGCCAGCTCTGCCTCCGCCGGCACGCCTCCCGTTGCCTCCAGATTTTTTTCGAGTTCTTTCATACCTCTCTCCTTGTATGGAACGCGGCCGCCTCCGCCGCGTCGTTCTCAAGCCGCAGCTTCCGCGCCTGCTCCAGATAGAGGGCCGCACGGGCGTCCTCCACCTCGTCCTGGAGGTTGATGTCCTCCCACAGGACTTCAAAGCCGCAAGTATACCCGTGCATCCGCAGCCACAGCCGGCAGATCCGCTCCACCACCGGCGTAATGGTCCGCCGGATGGCCGTGATCTCCGTGGTGAGCATGTCCGCCTGCTGGGAGCTCATCCGCTCCGTGGAGCTCCAGCTCAGTCCCAGCATAAAGGGCGGGATCCCCGTCTTGGCCACCACCTGTTCCAAAATCTGCCGCACCGGCACCTCGCTGTCCAGGACGGGCGCGTCAGCGCCGATGACCTGGATATCCACATCTCCCACAGCCACAAAGTCCCGCACGCTGCCGCTCCTGGTATCCTGCATGGCCCGGGACCACTCTCCTGCCAGCATCCGGCTCCGCTCCTCCGCTTGGCCGTTTCCGCCGTCCCGGCAGGTGACGGCGAAGCGCAGGCTGCCGCATCGCTCCCAGTTAATCCCGATGGTGTGGTAGATCTTCATCAGGATATCCGTCAAAAACGGGAGCCCCCGCAGAAGGGACACGCCATAGGGGCTGTCCGCCTCAGGATTCAGAGGCGTGAACAGCAGCAAGTCCTGACAGGGCAGCGGCCCCATCCGCCCCTGCTCGTCGGGGCCGCAGATTGTAAATGCCAGGGGATGGTCTCCCTCCCGAATCTCAATATCCTCCACCCGGCCCCACAGCACGGCCGCAATCTCCCGGTTTCCTGCTGCGGGCACGATCTCCCCGATGGCTCGCCCGCAGGTCAGCAGAGCGTCCAGGTAGCCCTCCAGAAAGGCATTGACCCCATACTGCCCCCGTCCAGCCGGGACCGTGCGGAGGAATTCCCCCAGCCCCCGCTCTGCCGCCGGGTCGGAACAGGCCGCCGTCACACCGCCCACCATCCGGATCAGCTTGTAGATGGCGGCGTCCACCACCGGCACCGCCTCCCGTACTGCCCGGTACAGCCGGATCTCCCCACTGCGCATGGGCACATACTGCCCCAGCAGTCCAAATGGGTGGTGTCCCGTCTCCCGCAGCTGGACCGACGCTCCCGCCGGCGCCGTCTGTTTCCGAAACCACTTCAACTTCCAAACCTCCCGTCCATTCCTTACCGCGGTCCCTCAGGCCCGTCTCTCCACCCAGGTGGCCGCAAAGCCATTCTGCTCTTCCGCCGCCAGATCCATGGCGAAGTACCGCAGATCGTCCATGGCGTGGTCCTGCTCCTTTTTCGGAGCGTCCCGCCGCCCCTTGTCGTCCCAGCAGTACGTTTCCATCTCCCGCAGGCAGTCGGCGCAGGCACCGCAGATCACGATCCGCCGCCGCTTCAGCAGGTCCGCCGTCACCCGGATGCCGTCGGCCACATCGTTGTCCGCCCGGACCACCCGGAATCCCTCCCGCCGCAGCGCCTCGATGAAGCTTGCCGCCGACGGGTCCACGATCACCCTTGTGATCTCCCTGCCCTCCGCCAGCTCCCGCAGGTCCCGGACATACTCTGCGTCGGTCTTCTGCCGTCCCTCCCGGCGGGAGTCGTAGTAGAACTCCCCCACCCGGTACCAGATCTCTCCCTGCCGGCCCCACAGGCCGAAGGAGGCCGGGTTGGCGGTGCCGTAATCCACAGAAATCCGCCACTCCTGAAAATCTCCCTCCGGCACAGGCACGCTGTCCCGGTCCCGGTCGAAGAAGTCGTACACCCGCCCCTGGGCGGCTGTCCACTCCCCCAGCACGAATCGCCGGTAAAAAATGCCGGAGTAGGCGCTGCGATAGCGGGCCCGGATCCGGGGCGACAGGGCGGGGTTGTCCTCCATGGTGAAATGAAGGTACAGGGCCCGCCGTTCCCGCGCCCTCAAAATCCACTCTCGGTAAAACCAGTGCTGAGGGTTCTCCGGATTGCAGTTGAACCACAGGCGGCTCCCCGCCACGCTGCACCGGGCGACGGCCTGCTCCACAAAGCTCCGGGGCATCAGGGCCGCCTCGTCCAGCAGCACCCCCGCCAGGGTGCTGCCCTGGATCAGCGCCGCGCTGGACTCGTCCCGCCCGCCAAAGAGCAGGAAACGGTTTTCATGGCCCCCCAGCCGCACGGTCAGCAGGTTCTCCGACCGCCGCTCCCAGCAGTCGAAGCCCAGCCGCCGCAGATAGGGCACCAGCTCCGCCAGCAGGTTCCGCCGCAGGGAGGTGATGGTCTTTCCGCACAGTCCCAGCTGCCGTCCGTTGAACCTGGCCATGGCCCAGAGGAAGAAGGAGAGCCCCATGGAGAAGGTCTTGCCGCTGCGGACGGCCCCGTCGCAGATGATAGCCTCCCAATCTCCCGGGCGGCACCACCAGGTCAGCACCCTTCGCTGCTTTTGGGAAAACCGCATGATCTCAGCCGTCGTCCCACCCTCCTTCCTCCCCGGCAGCTTCCGTCAGCACCCGGTACAGCTCTCCGGCCCCCTCCGCCTTTTCCTCGCTCAGGAGTCCGTACAGAGCCTCCAGAGCCCGGATGCGGTCAATAAGCTTCACTTCCACGCCGCCCTTGTCCGTCACCTTCAGCTCCGCCACGGCAGACAGATCCAGCGTCTCCAAATCCGCCTCTTCGCTGTGCAGGGCCAGCCGCGCCGCATCATTCACCCGGCCGAAAGCCAGCTGGGCCAGACGCCGTACCACGTCCTCCCGGTGCACCTGCCCAGCCGCTGCCTCCCGCATCCGCTCCAGCCGCCTGCGCACCATCTTCGTCTCCAGCACGGCGTATCCATCGGCGCAGCCAGCCATTGCCGCTGCCTGGTCCGGGTCCATGCACTGGAGATACTTCCGGCAGAATGCTTCGGCCTGCCCCTTCAATTTCTCCAAGGACGCGTACCTCCTTTCTCAGTCGTTCGATAATAACCGCCTTCCGGCCAAAAGTTGCACGCCGCCGGGCATCTCTTTTGACTTAATAATAAAAAAACGCTGTACCGCGGGCAGGAGATCCCCGCGGTACAGCGTGTTGCGCTCCAGATTCAATTGTATGGCTGGGTGAGCCGCCGGTTGGAGCCGGTCAGGCTGCCTCGCCGTCTCTGCCCTGCCGCAGCAGCTCCGCCGCCGCTTCGGCTCCCTGGACGCCATAGAAAATCATCCCCAGGGCCCGGTCCGTCTCGTCATGGCTCTGGACGTCGACCTTGGGATGGCAGGCCCGCCAGCGGAGCAGCTTCTTGGCCTCCTCAAACAGGCATCTGCCCAGAACCAAGCTCTTTCCCTTTGTGGTTCCACCCACTACCTGAAGATCGTCGATGTCAGACAGTTCCATGTAGAAAAACGTCTTGTCCCGGGTCATCAGAATGGCCCGCTGGTTGGTGATCCAATACTGCTCCCCCATGAGGTTCCGGCGCTCCGCCACGGGCGAGATCAGAATCACCGCAGCCACCAGCAGCACCAGGCCGATAAATCCCATACTGGGCGCCTCGGTCCCGGAAAGATACACGGCCAGCAGCCCGCCGCCCAGTGCCACCGTCAGTCCCCACTTCAGCAGGATCTGCTTTTTTGCCTCTGCCTCCAGAAGCGAAAACGGGGCGGGACGGCCCTGCCAGCGGACCTGCTCTCCCGGCCGCAGATATGTTTTGAGTCTTTCCTCCATACTGATACACACTCCTTTTGTTTTTCGGCAGCTCCCTGCCATCCATTATTATACGCATTCCGTCGTTCAACCGCTGACAAGGTCCATTTGGGGCTTGTTAAACGTATGCAAAAATCCACAGGTTTCCCGCCTATGTTCTTTAACGTTTTTTAGTGGAATCTTAACACCTCTTTCTGCTATAATAATGTTTCAAGCCCCACAGATGTAAGGAGGACCTGCTGTGAAGATCACCCGTTCCAGTTTGAAGCGTACCTTTTCCTTCTCCTGGCGCGACCTTCTGGTCTCCGCCGCCATTCTTCTATGCGCCACGGGGGCCTGCGCCCTTCTGCACCAGACGGCGGACACCATCGACGGCTTTGCCTCTCCGGTCTATGTGCTGGCCGTGCTCCTGATCTCCCGCTTCACCAGCGGATATCTCTTCGGGCTGATTGCGGCGGTGCTGGGTGTCATCGGCGTCAACTATGTGTTTACATATCCCTATATGGCGTTTAACTTCACCATTTCCGGCTATCCGCTGACAATGTTCACCTTTCTGGTGGTCTCGCTGGTCACCAGCACCCTGACCACCAAGACCAAGGAGCAGGACCGCCTCCGGATGGAAAACGAAAAGGTGAAGATGCGGGCGGATCTGCTCCGCTCCGTCTCCCACGACATTCGCACCCCTCTGACCTCTATCATGGGTGCCACCTCCGCCATTTTGGAAAATCCCGCCCTCTCCCCGGCCGAACAGCAGTCCCTTCTGGTGGATGTGCGGGATGACGCCCAGTGGCTCATCCGCGTGGTGGAAAATCTGCTCTCCATCACCCGGATCGGCAACGAATCGGCCAAAATCACCAAGGAGCCGGAGGCTGCGGAGGAAGTCCTGGACGAGGCGGTCCGCAAATTCCGAAAACGGTTTCCCGCCGTGTCCGTGGAGGTCCACGTGCCGGACGAGCTGCTCCTGGTCCCCATGGACGCCATCCTCATCATGCAGGTCCTGTCCAATCTGATGGAGAACGCCGTGTTCCACGGCGGAACCACCACGCACATCGCCCTGTCCGCGCAGCGGGATGGCCCCTGGGCCCGCTTTTACGTGCGGGACAACGGCCAGGGCATTCCCCCCCAGAAACTGCACACCCTGTTCAGCGGTGCGCTTCGCTGTGAGGACTCGTCCCCCGGCGACGGAAAGCGGAACATGGGGCTGGGCCTATCGGTCTGCATGGCTATCATCCGTGCCCACGGCGGCACATTGGAAGCAAAAAATCTGGAGTCCGGGGCGGAATTTTCCTTCTGCCTGCCGCTCACTAAGGAGGAAGTATCATGACGATTCGTGAAAAAATTCTGGTAATTGAGGACGAGAAGAGCATCTCGCACTTCATTTCCACGGTCCTCAACAACAACGGCTATGAAGCCATGCAGGCCCAGACCGGCGAGGAGGCGCTTTCCATGATCTCCTCCCACTGTCCCGACCTGGTCATTCTGGACCTCGGCCTGCCGGACATGGATGGTCTGGACATCCTCCGCAGCCTGCGCAGCTGGTCCAGCCTGCCGGTGGTGGTGGTCTCCGCCCGCTCCCATGAGCGGGACAAGGTCGCCGCATTGGATCTGGGGGCGGATGACTACCTCACCAAGCCCTTCGGCACGGACGAACTCCTGGCCCGGGTCCGCACCGCGATCCGCCACACCCGCACCATCTCCGGTAATGACGAAATCGCCCGGAACGGCACCTATACAGTGGGAGAACTGGTCATCGACTACAATAAGCACCAGGTCCGTGTCCGCGGTGAGAATGTCCACCTCACCCTCAGCGAGTTCCGCATCGTGGCCCTGCTGGGCAAATACGCTGGCAAGGTTCTGACGTATGATTTCATCATCAAGGAGCTGTGGGGCCCCCGGGCCAGCGGCGACAACCAGATTCTCCGGGTAAACATGGCCAACATCCGCCGGAAGATCGAAAAAAATCCCGCCGAGCCGGAGTATCTCTTCACAGAGATGGGCGTCGGCTACCGCATGGCGGAGGGCAGCTGATCCGCTCCGCCGTCCGCACAGGCGCATGAAGAGCTCCCAACCGGGCTTCTTCATGCGCTTTTTGTGCATCGCTCCCCAAAAGTAAGCGCATTCTTGATAAGGCTGTCGTTTTCTTAGCGACATCTTAATTTCCGTGAACTATTTTTTAACGCTTATGCGGCCAAAAATCTGCTATGCTTATAGCCAGAAGCCCGCGTGTCCAAATCGAGGACCTGGCCGCGGGTTAAGGAAAAGGAGTGTGTGTTTTTATGGCAACTTTCTTGATCGGCCTCGTGGTCTTGTTCGTAGGCGCAGCCATCTATGGCAAGTTCTGCGAAAAGGTCTTCGGCCCCGATGACCGGGAGACGCCCGCTTATTCCAAGCAGGACGGCGTGGACTACGTTCCCATGCGGGGATGGAAGAACAGCCTCATCAACCTGCTGAATATCGCAGGCACCGGCCCCATCATCGGACCCATTCAGGGCATCCTGTTCGGGCCCATCGCATTCATCACCATCCCCATCGGCAACGTAATCGGCGGCGCTATGCACGACTATTTCTCCGGCATGATCTGCCTCCGCGACGGCGGCACCCAGATGCCGGACATGGTCCGCAGATACTCCAACAAGGGTGTCTTTACCGTCTATAACATCTTCCTGAGCGTGTTGCTGCTGCTGGTCGGCGCGGTGTTCATCTATACCCCCGGCGACATCGCCGCCACCCAGGTCTTCGGCTTCTCCGGCGCGGTGAATGATCCCACCACCTGGATCATCTACGGTGTTATCTTCGTCTACTATCTGATTGCCACCGTGTTCCCCATCGACGCCATCATCGGCCGCATTTATCCCATCTTCGGCGCCATCCTGCTGTTCTCCGCCGTGGGTGTGTTCATCGGCCTGTTCGTCAAGGGCTATCCCCTGCTGAACCTGTGGGATGACTGGCATGGCATCGCGTTCGACGCGTGGGCTGTTGATGCAGCCACCGGTGAGCAGGCGGCCTTCAGCTATGGTCAGTACTTTGACGCCAACCACTTCATCCCCATCTTCTTCATCACCGTGGCCTGCGGCATTCTCTCCGGCTTCCACTCCACGCAGACCGCTATCATCTCCCGCACCATGAAGAGCGAGCGGCAGGGCCGCATGACCTTCTACAATATGATGGTCCTCGAGGGCTTCATCGCCATGATCTGGGCCGCCGCCGCCATGGGTGTGTACAACCTGGGCCTGCAGGAGGTCAATGCCTCTCTGGCTACCGGCACCATCGGCGTGATCTGCAAGGATATCCTGGGGCCTGTGGGCGGCATCATCGCTCTGCTGGGCGTTATTGTTCTGCCCATCACCTCCGGCGATACCGCGCTGCGCTCCCTGCGCCTGTCTGTTTCTGAGTCCCTGCACATCGACCAGAGCTCCAAGGCCAAGCGCCTGGGCCTGTCCGCCATCATCTTTGCGCTGGTGGCTGTGATCCTGGTCTTCGCAAAGAGCAGCCCCAGCGGCTTCAACACCCTATGGCGTTACTTCGCTTGGTCCAACCAGACCCTGTCCCTGTTCGCATTCCTTGGCATCTCTGTGTGGATGTTCGAGAACAGCAAGGCCAAGTGGGTGTGGATCCCCCTGATCCCCGCTGCCTGGTACACCTTCGTCACAGTGACCTACATCGCCAACGCGCAGATCGGCTTCCATATTCCCTGGACGCCCGCTTACATTATCGGTGTCTGCGCTGCTGTGGCCTATGTTGGCATCGTTGTCTGGTACGGCAAGAAGCGCGCTGCCCGGCTCCAGAAGCTGTAAGCTGTAACTATTTTCTGAAACAAACCCGTCCCGCCAAGTGGCGGGACGGGTTTTTACTGCCTGAACTCCCGCATATTTCCAGGTCCGTCCAGCACAAATATTCGTGTTCACATCCGGTCCTTAAAAAAATTTGGAACTTTGTTAGGTGAGGTAAACGAATTTTTAATTGTTTTCTCTGCGATATTAACAAATTCTTTATAAATATGAATAAATTATTTACAACTCCTTTCTTCAGTGCTATGATAAAGCCAGAATCTGTCCGGGAAACTGGGCATAAAGGAGTGTGTGTTTTCTATGGCAACCTTTCTCATCGGCCTGGTGATTCTGTTCGTAGGCGCAGCCATCTATGGCAAGTTCTGCGAAAAGGTCTTCGGCCCCGATGACCGGGAGACGCCCGCCTATTCCAAGCAGGACGGCGTGGACTACGTTCCCATGCGGGAATGGAAGAACAGCCTCATCAACCTGCTGAATATCGCAGGCACCGGCCCCATCATCGGACCCATTCAGGGCATCCTGTTCGGGCCCATCGCATTCATCACCATCCCCATCGGCAACGTAATCGGCGGAGCTATGCACGACTATTTCTCCGGTATGATCTGCCTCCGCGACGGCGGCACCCAGATGCCGGACATGGTCCGCAAGTACTCCAACAAGGGTGTTTTCACTGTTTACCAGATTTTCCTGAGCGTACTGCTGCTGCTGGTCGGCGCGGTGTTCATCTACACCCCCGGCGACATCGCCGCCACTCAGGTGTTTGGTTTTGACGGTGCTGCCACCTCTGTCTCCACCTGGGTGATTTACGGTGTCATCTTCGTTTATTATCTGATCGCCACCGTGTTCCCCATCGATGCCATCATCGGCCGCATCTATCCCATCTTCGGTGCTATCCTGCTGCTGTCTGCCGTGGGTGTGTTCATCGGCATGTTCGTCAAGGGCTATCCCCTGCTGAACCTGTGGGACAACTGGCAGAGCGCCACCTTCAATTATGGTGAGTATTTCACCGCGCAGCACTTCATTCCTGTGTTCTTCATCACTGTGGCCTGCGGCATTCTCTCCGGCTTCCATTCCACGCAGACCGCTATCATCTCCCGCACCATGAAGAGCGAGAAGCAGGGCCGCATGACCTTCTACAATATGATGATTCTGGAAGGCTTCATTGCCATGATCTGGGCCGCCGCCGCTATGGGCGTGTACAACCTGGGTCTGCAGGAGGTCAATGCCTCTCTGGCCACCGGCACTGTCGGCATCATCTGCCGCGATCTGCTGGGCCCCGTGGGCGGCATCATCGCCCTGCTGGGCGTCATCGTTCTGCCCATCACCTCCGGCGATACCGCGCTGCGTTCTCTGCGCCTGTCCATCTCTGACTCTCTGCACATCGATCAGAGCTCTAAGCCGAAGCGCTTGGGCCTGTCCGCCATCATCTTCGCGCTGGTGGCGGTGATTCTGGTCTTTGCGAAGAGCAGCCCCGATGGATTCAATCTGCTGTGGCGTTACTTCGCATGGTCCAACCAGACCCTGTCCCTGTTCGCATTCCTGGGTATCTCCGTATGGATGTTCGAGAACAGCAAGGCCAAGTGGGTGTGGATCCCCCTGATTCCCGGTGCTTGGTACACCTTTGTTACAGTGACCTTCATTGCCAATGCACAGATCGGCTTCCATATTCCCTGGACGCCCGCCTACATCATCGGTGTCTGCGCTGCTGTGGCTTACGTTGCTATCATTGTCTGGTACGGCAAGAAGCGCGCTGCCCGGCTCCAGAAGCTGTAAGCTGTAACTATTTTTTGAAACAAACCCGTCCCGCCACTTGGCGGGACGGGTTCTTTTTATCCCAAAACCACGCCCATGCCTGTTAGAACCCCCAGCACCGCCGCCATCACGGGCGCTGGGGATCGGCACAGGCGGAAGGACTCCGGCAGCAGTTCGCCGAATACCACGTACAGCATCGCCCCGGATGCTCCGCCCAGTGTGAGCATCTGCAGGCCCGGCCCCATCGTTCCCAGGCAGAAGCCCAAAACCGCCCCCAGCACCGTGGGCGCGCCGGCTGCCGCTGTGGTCAGGACTGCCCGTCCTCTGCTGGCACCGCCTGCCGCCAGGGGAACTGCAACAGCCATTCCCTCTGGAATGTTGTGGAGCCCGATCACCAGTGCCATCATTCGCCCATCCTCTCCCGCTTCGGCCAGATCCGCAGCGTAGGAGGCGCCGATTACCATCCCCTCTGGCAGGTTGTGCAGGGCAATAGCGGCTGCCATCACCACACCTGCCAGAAAGAGCCCTCCCCGCTTCGCACCTGCCTGCAGCCCGCTTACCAGCTCCTCCAGGAGCCAGATCCCCCCGCAGCCCGCCAGTACGCTGGCAGATGCCGCAGGAAGCGCGGAGAGCCCTGGCCCCGCCTGAATGGCATCGGTCAGCAGGTCTGCACACACCACAGCAAGCATCATGCCCGCCGCAAAGCTCAGCAGCACACTCACGGTCCTGTCCGTACCTCTGCGGAACAGATAGGCGGCCAGGCCCCCCAGCCCGGTCCCTCCCATGCCTGCCGCGGCCGTGACAGCTATGATCGTACCCACAATCTTCTCTCCCTCCCATAAAGATGGGCCAGGAACACCGCATAAGCGGCATTCCTGGCCTTTCGCGTTCTTCTGTATCCGTTGTCGACTCACAGCAGCATATACAGCAGCAGGAAGATCAGCCCTCCGCCTGCCAGCATGAGATCAAAGGAGAAGGTCTCTTCCGTTAGGAAACGGAGGGGTTTCCGTCCGTATGTGCCGAAGTTCTCGGCCCGCTTCGGCACAAAGATGCCGGGGGCCTTGGTAAAGAGGATCCGCTCCCCCAGCAGCACCAGCCAGTCGCCTACGGAGGCGGCCACCCGGGCGCAGAGGGCCCCCACAAAGGTCAGGGCCGACAGCAGCGGGCGGTATACCAGATTCTCCAAATCCAGCCGGGCCGGCCAGCGGTCCAGATAAACCATGCCATCCGCCTCCCGCCGCATCAGCAGCCCTCGGACCACCAGGAGATAGACTGCTGCGCCAATAGCTAGGGAGATGCATGCGCCCTTCAGGTTGACCCAGGCAAAATAATGGACGCTGTGACCAGGATCTGCCCGCAGGAATCGCCCCGCCCATTGGGCCAGAGGCTCCATGGTCAGTCCCGGAGTCAGGCCCAGCACCAGCAGCAGGGCTGCGCCCACACTCAACGCCGCATGGGTGCCCGGGGACATATAGTCCTTCAAGGCCGGCCGTTGGCCAACAGCACGGCTGGAGACAAAAATCGCCACGAACAGCTTTGTCATGTACGCCGCTGTCAGTCCGCCGGAGAGCAGAAACAGCCACTCCACCGTCGTGAACCAACCTGCGGCGGCCCCCGCGTGCTCCAGCACATGGATGTACTCCACGATGCTCTCATGGAGCAAGGTCTTGCTCACATAGCCGGAAAAACCCGGTACGCCTGCAATGGAGGCCGCCCCCACGAAGAACAGGACCTTCAAAACCGGCTTGTTCCGCCCCCAGCCCCGGATGTCATTGAGATTCAGCGAGTGAGTTCCCAGATACACCACACCTGCCGCCACAAACAACACCAGCTTGATGAGGGAGTGGTTCAGCATGTGCAGCACCGTGCCCCAGGCCGCCAGGGCGTTCTCGCCGTTCAGGAAGCCCTGCATGGCTGTGCCCACCAGAATAAAGCCGATCTGGGACATGGAGGAGCAGGCAAGCGTCCGCTTCAGATCGACGGAGAACAGCGCCAGCACAGCTCCCAGCACCATAGTCACCACGCCCAGGGCCAGTACCACTGTATTCCAGGGAAGCTCTGTCCAGAACAGATACCGGCAGAGAATGAGCACACCGAAAACACCGCTCTTGGTCAGGATGCCGGACAGCAGGGCAGACGCCGGTGCCGGCGCCACGGGATGGGCTTTTGGCAGCCAGATGTGCAGGGGGAACATCCCGGCCTTGGCGCCAAATCCCACCAATGCGCATCCACCGGCCACGTACAGGGACCCGCGCTTCTCCGCAGGCAGCGCGGATACCGCCTCCGCCATAGCAGAAAACTCCAGCGTCCCCAGCAGCTGCTGGAGGAGCAGCAGGCCCGCCAGCAGCGCCATGCCGCCGATCACAGCCACAGCCAGATACGTCTGTCCGGCCTGCCGGGCCTCCTCCGTCTCGTTTTGCACCACCCATACATAGGAGGTGAAGGACATCATCTCAAAGAACACGAACAGCGTGAACAGGTCCGCTGCCAGAAACACCCCCATCAGAGCCCCCAGCGTCAACAGCCAGAAAAAGTAGAAACGATTACAGCCCTCGGCGGCGGCAAAGTAGCTGGGGCAGTTGAGGCCGGTGGCCGCCCACAGGAAGGCGCTCACCAGCGCCAGCAGGCTCCCCAGACTCCCGACCTGAAGCCGCAGGCCAAAGCCAAAGACCCCCGGCAGCTCCAGGGCAGCCCCGGGCCACAGCAGAAGCAGCAGTGCAGCGGCCAGCTCCACTGCGGGAATGATCTGGATCAGCCAATTCCGGTATCTCCTGTCCCGCCGCCGCAGCGGGAACACCCAGGCAGAGAGCAGCATGGGGAACAGGACCAGAAACAGCAGCAGAATGTTTCCCATCGTCTCCCTCCCTTACCAGTTCCGCGGAACCGCGTTCCATAAAAAGCCGATCACTTCGTTGGACAGCAGCGCCAGAATCACACCGGAGGCGGTCAGCAGCACCAGCGGGATCCACATGGTCCTGGCCGGGTCGTGTACCCGGGCCAGTGCCGCCCGGTCCAGCTCTCCCACCGGGAAATAGGCCCGCACCACAATGGTCAGCATGTACAGCGTCGTCAGCAGCGTGGACAGAATCAGCGCGGCGATGCCCGCGTAGGCCAGCGGATTCACCGAGGCCACTGCCGCCTCCGCAATCATCCACTTGCCTGCGAAGCCTCCCAACGGCGGCATTCCGATCAGCGCAAAGGAGGAGACGGTGAATGTGGCAAACACCACCGGCATGGCCCGGCCGAAGTCCTCCATCTCATAGATATACTCCTTCCCGCTCTTGAGAATAATGGCGCCGGCGCAGCAGAACATGGTGATCTTGGTGAATGCGTGGTAGACCATGTGGGTCATGCCGCCCACCATCCCTGCCGGGGTCATCAACGTCAGGGCAAAGAGGATGTAGGAAAGGTTGCTCACCGTGGAAAACGCCAGCCGCCGCTTCAGATGGGGTGTCCGCAGCGCCCGAGCGGAGCCGTAAACAATGGTCACGATAGCCGCCGTCATCACCACCGTCTGGGCCCAGCTTCCCCGCAGGAAATCCGCCCCGAAGCCGTAGTAAATTAGCCGCAGCACTGCGAAGGCGCCGGCCTTGACCACCGCCACTGCATGGAGCAGTGCAGACACCGGCGTAGGTGCCACCGAGGCGTCCGGCAGCCAGCCGTGGAAGGGAAATACTGCCGCCTTCACCCCGAAGCCGAAAAAGGCCGCCACAAACACCAGCTCCAGCGTCCGCTCGTTTCCCGCCGCCAGACTCTGATCCAGAATGCCGCCGTAGGTGAAGTTCAGGTGTCCCACGCCGTAATTCAGCAGAAAGACGATCCCGATAAAGGCAAACGCCGCGCCGGAAAGGGAGTACACCAGATACTTCCGCCCGGCATACCGGGCCTTCTCGTCCATGGCGTGCATCACCAAAGGCAGCGTGGTCAGCGTCAGGACCTCATAGAAGAAATACAGCGTCAGAAAATCCTCGGAATAAGCGATACCCAGCACCACACCGTAGGCCATCAGCCAAAAAGCGAAGAACCGGTTCTCATGCCCCTCGTGGGACATATAGTCCAGCGAGTACGCCGTCACCAGCGGCCACAGCACGGACACGATGGCCCCATAGACCATGGACGCCCCGTCGATCCGCAGGGAGATGGAGAACGCCTCGTTGAATCTCACCATGATGCAGGCCAGAAAGCCGCTCCCATAGAGATAGGTCAGCACGATACAGGCCAGAGACAGTGCTGTCGTCGCCAGGGATGCCGCCATGATATAGATGCTCCGCACCCTCCGGCTCTTGGGCTGCAGGATCAGCAGCGCGATTCCCAGCACGATGGGAACCAGAATGGGCAATGTCAGAAATTGGCGCACAGACGTACCTCCCTTCTCAAAGCTTCCCCACTGTCAGGGGAACAGCCGGGCCGCCAGAAGACCCAGCCAATGCAGCAGGCCGCCGGGCAGCAGACCCATCAGCACCACAGCCGCGGCAAAGGCAATCATGGGCCATGTCATCTGGACTCCCACTTCCCGCCGCTCCGTAATAAAATCCCGGCCGGGGAAGAATCCCTCTGTCACCACCGGCAGCAGGTATCCCGCCGTCAGCAGGGCGGAGACCACCAGCACCACCAGCCCTGCGACGCCAAAGGCCTGGATCGGTGCCTCCAGGCTGGCGGTGAGCAGGTACCACTTGCTCACGAATCCCGCCATGGGCGGAATCCCGATCAGGGAGAGGGCCGCCAGGGTGAAGCACCACATGGTTACCGGCATCCGCCGGCCGATGCCCCGCAGTTGATCCACCCGGGTGCAGTTGGTGGAGAAGATGATGGCGCCCGCCGCCAGGAAGAGCGTATCCTTGGCCAGGGCATGGAAGACCATCTGCAGAAGAGAGGCCTGGACGCCATCCGGCGTCAGCAGCATCAGGCCGAACAGCACATAGGACACCTGGCTCACCGTGGAATAAGCCAGCCGCCGCTTCAGCTGCTTTTCCCGATAGGCCAACATGGACCCCACGAACACCGTGGCCAGCGTCAGCGTCAGCAGCACATACTGGGGCCAGCTGCCCGCCAGAAACTCCGGTCCAAACATATAATAAGTAACCCGGATCACAGCCACCACGCCACCCTTGGTAATGACACCGGAGAGCACGGCTGAGGCTGGGGCCGGCGCCACCGGATGGGCGGCAGGCAGCCAGGACTGCATGGGCATCATGCCCGCCTTGGCCCCGAAGCCAACGATCATCAGACAGTATGCCACCAGCAGCAGCGGCTGGTGCTCTGCAGCCCGGGAGAAATCGATGGCCCCACCCGGCTGAAAATCCGGCACCGTCAAGTAATAGGCGATAAAGAAGTAGCCGGCCAGGGCCATGCCCGCGCCGAATACGGAATACCCCAAGTATTTGAAGCCTGCCCGGCGGGCCGCCGGCGTGGCATTGTGCAGCACCAGCGGCACCGTAATCAGGGACATCATCTCGAAGAACATATACATGGTCACGAAGTTGGCCGCCTGAGCAAGGCCCATCAGTACCCCCAGCGTCATGGTATAAAATCCCATGAACTGGTTGCCCTGCCCCGCATGGCGGATGTAGGGTTTTGTGAAGACCACCACCGGCGCCCAGATGCACACTGCCAGCACCATGAAGAACTTGGACAGCCAGTCGCTGTTCAGCACCAAGCCCAAGTCCCCCTGGATGGTCAGCAGCCACAGCCGCTGGGTGGGCATCGTGCAGTTAGCCAGCACCATCACGGCGGTAATCACGATCAGCGTCACCACCAGCCAGTCACGGTAAGTCTCATTTTTCTGCCGGAATACGAAGATCCCGCCGATCAGCGGCACCAGAATAGGCAGCAGCAACAGCATGGGCGCACTCCCTCACAAACAACAAGTCTCAAATCAGCCGGACACCCGCCTCGATCAGGTCTGTGATCGGGTGGTAAAAAATGCCCAGCACAAAAATTCCCACGATCAGGATGGCGGCAGCCGCGGTGAAGGCCCGGTCCGCAGCCAGATCCCCCGGATGCACGTCGGCCAGGACCAGCGCCTCATCCTCCGCCGGGGGCTTCACCCAGATGGCCAGCAGCGCCGGAACATAGTACAGTGCGTTCAGCACCGTGGACAGGGCGATGGTCAGCAGGATCATCGCCGTCATACCGGTGGGCACGGCCGCGCTGGCAAAGTAGAGCTTGGAGACAAAGCCGCCGAACAGGGGGATGCCGATCATGGACAGGGCCCCCACAGTGAAGCCCAAGCCCGCCCCAATGTCCCGGTAGGCGCTGCCCCGCAGGTTCTTCAGGCTCTTGTGGTGGCCGCTGACGGCGGAGAGTCTGCCGGCGCAGAGAAACAGCAGCGGCTTGCAGCAGGCATGGACCAGGATATGGAAACAGGAGGCGATCAGCCCCTCGATGCTCCCCAGGCCCACACCCATGAAGATATACCCCACCTGCGCCACGGAGGAATACGCCAGCATCCGCTTGATATGGTTCTCCCGCATAGCAGCCAGAGAGCCCAGAATCATTCCCAGCAGCCCAAAGGCCAGGATCACGTCGGTGACTCCCAGCTCCACCATCAGCTCCATGGAGAAAACCCGCAGGATCATCACCAGCAGCAGCACGATGTACCCCTTCAGCACCAAGCCGGACAAGATGGCGGAGGACGCTGTGGTGGCGCCGCCGTGGGCATCCGGCAGCCACAGGTGGAAGGGGAACATGGCGCTCTTGACGCCCAGCCCCGCCACCAGCAGCCCTACAGCCACCGTCAGCGGGAGCGTGTAGCTCTCCGAGAGCCGCAGCTCCGCCACTGCCTCCGCCAGAGAGGGCATCAGCAGATAGCCGGTGATGCTGTTCAAAATGGTCAGCCCGATCAGGAACAGCCCGGACCCCACCAGGCTCATGAACAGGTACCGGATGGTGGCGATCAGATTGGGGCCGTTGTCCTTGGCCATCACCAGCGCGCAGGCCGCGATGGTGCTGGTCTCGATGAACACATACCCGGTGAACATGTCGTTGGTGTAGGTCAGTGCCAACAGGGACGCCTCCAGCATGTTCACCATGACAAAGTAAAACTTCTGCTTCTCCGGCAGGATGTCCTGAAACAGGTCCCGCCGCCCGCCCGCCAGAGCAAGGGCCATCACCAGGGAGAACACGGCGGCCAGCAGTGCCTGAAGCGGCCCGCAGTTGATGGCGTTGCCGTACGGCGCCAGGAATCGCCCCATGGCGTAGGTGAAGCTCACTCCCTCTGCATAGGTGTATTCCAGTACCCAGCCGTTCAGCAGCGCGGATGCAGCGCACACTCCGATGGTGATCCAGTAGCTGATCCGCCCGCTGCGGATGGCCGCGGTCACGATGGCCGCCAGGATAGCCAGAAAAATCGAAAAGAAGGGAAAGTTCTCCACAAACGGCCGCATCAGTCGTCCTCCTTCTTGGCCCGCTCCAGCAGTTCCCGCATCTCAATGGTGCCATAGCGGCGGTAGATCCGCTGGATCAACGCCAGGGAAAACGCCGTGATGGACACAGATACCACAATGCCGGTCAGCACCAGGCCGCTGGGAATCGGATTGATGTACAGCGGGTCGAAGCCCCGGTCCCCCACGATGGGCGCGACGCCCCCGTCAATATACCCCAGCGAGGCCAGCAGCAGGAAGACGGCCGAGTCCATGATGTTGAATCCGATCACCTTGCGCAGCAGATTCTGCTGCAGCATCAGATTCGTGAAGCCGATGCCAAACAGGATGACAGCAGTGACCGCGTAGCGGTTCTGGATGATCTCCTCCAGCATTCTCTTCTCCGCCTCCTCTCAGATCTCTCCCCTGGAAAACAGGGCGTAGAATCCATATACGGTGCAGGCCACCACCAGCCCCACCGCCAGGTCGATCAGCAGGATCATCCCGGTGAGGTAATTGGGCAGGCCGTTGGCCCCGATGAAGATGTAAACGCCGTACAGCACAGCATACAGCAGCAGACCGAAGGTCCGCACCGCGCTGTACCGCCTCTGGTTCATCAGCACCCGCGTGTGTCCGGGGCCAAAGGCAGCGGAAAACAGGATCAGTCCCGCCCCCAGGATAGTCCCGCCGGAAAACCCGCCGCCCGGCGACGTCTCGCCGTTCAGCAGCACATAGATGGCAAAAAGGAAAATAAAAGGAAGCAGCACCCAGGCCACCTGCTTGAGGATCAGGTCAGAGCGGCCCTGCACGGCGGTCTCCTCCCGCTCCATCTGCTGGAGCTCATGCTCGCTGGTGTTCTTCCGGTCCCGCAACAGCAGGATCATCACCGCCGACACCGCCAGAAACAGCACGCAGCTCTCCCCCAAAGTATCGAAGCCGCGGTAGCCGATAATCATGGCCGTCACCACGTTCTCAGAGCCCGTCTCCTCTTCGCTGTGCTCCAGATATCGCTCCGCCACCTCGTTGTTGATGGGGTTGTCTTCCTGGCCGAATCCGGGCATGTTCATCACTGTGGTGAACAGGATAATTCCCAGCGCCACGCAGATCACCGCCGCGGCGATGGGATACCAGTTGAAAAACTTCCGCAGCCGGTCCTTTTCCCGCCGCTCGAACTCCTCCTCTGACGGGCGGAATTCCCGGTGGGGGCGCTGCTCCATGACGAACAGTGTCCGGTCCTTGGGCTCCCGATCTCCGTCCACCCAGGAGATAAACTGTTTCAGCCGGTCCGGCTGCTCCTCTTTTTTACTCATCCCGTGTCCCCTTCAGCGCGTGGATCTTCTTCAGCGTCAGGAAAAAGAGGATGCTGGTCACACCGGCGCCCACAGCCGCCTCCGTAATGGCCAGATCCGGGCTCTGGAGCAGGCTCCACAGCACCGCCATCATCAGGGACAGCGCCATATACACGATTACCGATGCCAGCAGCCGCTTGCACAGCGGCGCTGCAATAGCACACACGATCACCCCGACCAGCAGGATGTATTCCAGAACGATCATCGTACCTCCACCTCGCATTCCTTTTCCAAATCCGGGACTGTGGATACCTCCATCTCCGCGACCAGATGGCTGCACACCGGACTGGTCAGCCATAAAAACACAAAGATCAGCAGCGTCTTTGCGGCGGACAGGGACCAGCCGTGCAGCAGCATCAGCCCGATCAGAACGCAGAAGATACCCAGGGAGTCCCCCACTGCGGCGGCGTGCATCCGGTTGAGCACATAATCGAACCGGAACAGCCCCAGCACAGCGGAGAAAAACACGAACAGGCCGAACAGGAAACATGCCAGCCCGGCTGCGGTCACCAGATTATCGATCATGGGCGTTTCCTCCCGTCTTCTCCCGCTCCGGGCGTTTCCGCCGCCGGGCCGCCACCAGACGGGAGACCACCACCACCGCCAGAAAGCTCAGCAGCGCGAACACCAGGGCCACATCCACCAGAAAGTCCTCCCGCAGCCAGACGGAGAGCAGCACCAGCTCCGCGATCACCAGCGTACTGATGACATTCACGGCCACGATGCGGTCCGTAAACCGGGGGCCCAGCACCGCCCGCACCAGCGTCGCCAGGATCAGCAGCGCCAGCACCACGGCGCCCGCGGTCAGCACCCAGGTCCTCACTTGTTCCATTGGGCCGCCTCCATCCTCTCCAGCCGCTGCTGGAAGGAACTGTCCTCAATCCCCTCTGCCAGCGGCGTGTCCAGTGTGTGCACCAGCATCCGGCCGTCCTCGGCCCGCACGGTGATTGTCCCCGCGGTGAGCGTGATCGAGTCTGCCAGCATTGCCCTGCGGCGGTCTGTCTTCAGCGGGGTGTGGAACCACACCAGCTTGGGTTCGATGCCCTTGGGGCGGGTGTAGATGATCCGCATGATTACCAGTCCGGCCTTCAGCATCTCCGCCAGCAGGTGAGCAAAATACCGCGCCATGGCCCAGATTCTGGAAGGACTGCCGCAGAACACCCGCCACTGATAGCCCAGCACCCGCTTGCAGAACCAGGAGATCAGCGCCGAGACTGCAACGCCCCACAGGCAGGTATGGACACTGATCCCGCCGGACAGCAACAGCCACAGCAGGAAAAACAGCAGGAACATCGCTTTGCCTCCCTCTTTGCGCTGTATACAAAAAGAGACGTCTCAGCAAGTGGTGTGTTTCCTCCCTCAACGGCGGATGGCACACGCTTGTTGGACGTCATCGTCTACCCGTTTTTCGTTAAAAAACGCACAAGCTTTAACATTATTTTAACGATTCTCCACGTCTCTGTCAACTATTTCAGCGGTTTTGACCCTCCTGGCACGCCGGAAAATATCCACAAATCTCTGAATCAAATTTCGGCGTTCTGACAAAGCGTCACAATTCTTCCAAATGTGCTCTGTCAAGCAGCCGTCTCTTCCGTCATATTTTCCAACTCCCTCCAGTGGGCACCGCATATCCCCACCCCGGCCTGCATAGTCTCCAAAGGAGGTGATGTCCAACATGACGATCCATGTGGTCCAAGCCGGCGAGACGGTCGGCTCCATCGCGGAATCCTACGGCGTCGATCCCGCCCGCCTGGCCGCGGACAACGCCGTGCCCCCCAGCGGCGCCCTGGCGGTGGGACAAACTCTGGTGGTCCGCTTTCCCCGCCAGGTCCACGCTGTCCGGGCCGGGGAGACCCTGGCTTCCATCGCGGAGGCATACGGCACCACAGTCCGCCGCCTCTGGCAGAACAACTGGCCTCTGGGCGGCGGAGCAGCCCTCCAGCCCGGACAGGTCCTGGTGATCTCCTACTTTGACGAGCCCCTGGGCGCCGCCGCCTTCAACGGTTATGCCTACCCCTACATTGATATGTCCCTTCTGAATGCGGAGCTTCCCTATCTCACCTATCTGACCCCTTTCACCTACGGGATCACCGCCGACGGCGATTTGCTCCAGCTGGAGGATGACGCTCTCCTCTCCGCTGCCCGCCAGCGGGGCGTCCGCCCGGTGATGCATCTGTCCACCATGACAGAAACCGGTCAGTTCGACACCCAGCGGGCCACCCTGGTCCTGACAGACAGCGCCGTCCAGGACCGCCTAGTGGATCAGGTCCAGCAGACACTCCGCCGCCGTGGCTACGCCGGGCTGGATGTGGACTTTGAATTTCTCCCCGGCCAGCTGGCGGCGGCCTACGCCGCCTTTCTCGCCCGCCTGCGGCGGCTCCTGAACTCCCAGGGCTTCTTTCTCTGGGCCGCTCTGGCCCCCAAGACCTCCGCCCGGCAGGCGGGACTTCTGTACGAGGGGCACGACTATGCCGCTGTGGGTGCCGCTGTGGACGGCGTGCTTCTGATGACCTATGAGTGGGGCTACACCGCAGGACCGCCCATGGCGGTATCCCCCCTGCCCAACGTCCGGACCGTGCTGGACTACGCCGTGACGGAGATCCCGCCGGAGAAGATCTTCCTGGGCCTTTCCAACTACGGCTACGACTGGCCCCTGCCCTTTGTCCAGGGCGTCACCCGGGCGCCCTCCATCTCCAATCAGCGGGCCATCGAGCTGGCCATTGAACATGATGTGGCCATCCAGTACGATGAGACGGCCCAGGCCCCCTTCTTTCACTACACCGCAGCAGACGGCACAATTCACGAAGTCTGGTTTGAAGACGCCCGCAGTCTTTCCGCCCGTCTGTCCCTGATCGCGGAATACGGTTTCCAGGGTGCCGGCATCTGGAACCTGATGCGCCCCTTCTCCCAGCTCTGGCTGGTCATATCCTCTCTGTATCATATTGAGGATTGATTCCCCTGCGGAGTATTTGAAAAAGCACTTGACTTGGAGTAGACTCCAAGTGCTAAAGTGTTCTCATCAAAAGACAGCGCCCCGCAGGCGCAAAGGAGGCTTTTCAGTATGGCGCTTTCCGCATCTGCCAAAGACTATTTGTCCCGTTTCTTTCCCGGCCCTCCTTCCCCGCTGTGGGAAACGGATCCGGAGTTTATGGAGCTCTTCGCCAATTTCGCCCTGGACGAGGTGGTGAACCAGGGGGACCTGGATGACGCCGCCAGGATGATGGCCATTCTCGCTGCCCTACTGGGCTGCCAGGGTGTGGAGGAATACCGCGTGCTGCTGCCCGCCGCCCTGCGGGCCGGCATCACCCCTGTCCAGGTAAAGGAGATTCTCTATCAATCCGTGGCCTATCTGGGGATCGGCCGGGTGCGTCCCTTTTTCTCCGTGACGAATCAGGTGCTGACGGAGCAGGGCGTCGCCCTGCCGCTGGAGCCCGGCTCCACCACCACGGCAGAGACCCGGCTGGCCGCGGGCAACCAGGCCCAGGTGGATATCTTCGGTGAGGGGATGCGGGGCTTTCAGAACAGCGGCCCGGAGGAAAGCCGCCACATCAACCGCTGGCTGGCGGACAACTGCTTCGGCGACTACTACACCCGCGGGGGGCTGGACTATAAGCAGCGGGAAATGATCACCTTCTGCTTCCTGGCCGCCCTGGGCGGCTGCGAACCCCAGCTCACCAGCCACGCCGGTGCCAATCTGAGGATTGGAAACGACAATGCCTTCCTGATCCAGGTCATCTCCCAGTGCCTGCCCTACATCGGCTATCCCCGCAGCCTGAACGCCCTGCGGTGTGTGAACGACGCGGCCCAGGCCGCCCGCTGAGAGGAGCACGGCCATGACCATCGCCGAAGTGAGCAGGAAGTATGATATTTCAGCGGACACCCTTCGCTACTACGAGCGCATCGGCCTGATCCCGCCTGTCCCCCGCACCAGGGGCGGCCTGCGGGACTACGGGGAGGAGTCCTGCGGCTGGATCCAGCTGATGAAGTGCATGCGGGCCGCCGGGGTGCAGATCGAAGCCCTGATCGAATATGTGGACCTGTTCCAGCAGGGAGACGCCACCCTGGACGCCCGCAAGGCCCTGCTGGTAGAACAGCGGGACCAGCTGGTGTCCCGGATGGCGGAGATGCAGGCCTCTCTGGACCTGCTGAATCAGAAAATCGACCGGTACGAGCAGGGTATGATGACAGCTGAACAGCAGCTCCGCCGTCTTCACGCGGAGCGCGAAGGCGCCTGAGAGGCCCAAAAAGGACAATATACTGTCGAAGTTCGACAATATATTGTCCTTTTATCCTTTATTGGAGCGTTTCAGCGGCCGTCTGCTCCAGGCCAGCCACAGCGCCCAGGACGCCGCCGCGCTGGAGGCCAGCACGGCCAGGAAATGCCCCATGCTGTTCTCCACCAGCGGACCTTCCAGGCCCAGCACCTCCGCGCCGCCCCGGACCAGCACGATGCACCAGGGGTGCAGGACATAGATCAGTGAAGAGAGCTTGCGGCAGCTCCGCCTTTCTCCGCGATTCAGCCCCAGCAGAAGGGAAAACAGGCAAACCATCACCAGCGGCAGCAGCATGTACATGCTGTCGTGCCGCTGGACCTGAAGCCCATGGAGCCAAAGCCCCTCTGCGGTCATGGCCGCGAAGGCGGCGCACAGGCCTGCAGCGGAGGTCCTCACGCTCCACCGCACACCGGCGGCTCCCAGCAGCAAAAATAGCGGCGTGAAAAACAGTCCGTTCCGCGTATAGGCAAAGATTTGGAAAATCTCCCCGTACAGCGCCTCCAGCGCCGGGAGCTGGCAGGTCAGTCCATAATAGCTGTCTCCGCCCAGGCCCACCAGGTAAAGGAGCCCGGCCGCGGTCAACGCCGTCCGGGAGCCCAGCCGGAGCAGCCCCCTGGCCACTAGAACACCCAGAATCACGCCTGGAAAATACCACAGGTGATAGAAGGTCCCATCCAGCAGGAGCTTTTTGACCCACTCCGCTGGCCCATAGCCGCCGTTGTACCAGTTCAGCGGCAGATACAGCAGCACCGCCGCCCCGTAGAGCAGACAGGTCTTTTTCAGAAAGACGCCGGTCCTGCGCCACTGGTCCTTTGCCAGAAAATAGCCGCTGACCATCAGGAAAAACGGCACCGCCACCCGGGCCAGCACCCGGGTGAACCAGAAGTCCCACAATGGGGAAACAGACACCAGCGGGGAGGTGTGGTTCGCCACCACCAGCATCACCGCCGCCAGACGGAAGAGATCCAACGCCGCGCCCCGGCGTCCGTCTGCCATACCTACACCTCCCAAACTGTCACGACAAATCCGTTCCGGTTGTCGCCGGAGACCTGGCAGCAGCCCTCCGGCAAGCGGAGCTCCGTCTCATCGCCGGCGCAGGGCATGTAAAACACCCGTGCGCTCCGCCCATGTTCCAGGCGGCACGTCCTGGGCGCTGTCTGCACCCAGTCCAGATACTCCTCCAGGCACAGGCCCTCCCGCTCCATCAGCAGGGCATGAGGCGTCCCCACATACCGATAGTGCCACGGCTCACAGGCGATACCGGTCAGGGACTCCTTTTCCCGGTGGTACCGCTGGATGAAGCCATACCGGGGCGCCAGTCGCCGGAACCGCCCGCAGGCGCCTTCCTCCGGAAAATCGGGCCGGATGAAGTCGATCTCCCGCGCTGCCCGGCCCAGGTCGATGGCAAGCCCCGTCTGGTGCTCGCTGCACCCGGGGACCGCCACATACTGCCGGGTGAACGCCTCTCCCCGTCTTTGCAGGGTGTCCTCCCAAATGGCCTGCTGCTCCGCCTGACTGCGCCAGCCGGAGACCGGCACGATCTCCCGCGCCCCGCCTGCTGCCTGGATGCAGGCGGCCAGCAGCCGGGCGGCCTGCCGCTCCAGCAGGATATTGGGATACCGCTCGTCCGCTGCTGTCAGCAGCTGCCGCGGCTCCTCCGCCAGGGGATGCTGACGGTTCACCAGCACCAGCGGCCCGGAGCGCATCTGCCGCCGGCTGTACCGCGCCGCCCTCATAGCTCGGCCCCCAGCTGGATCAGGCGGCTCACCAGCTCCCGGAAGGGGATGCCGGCGGCACGCATCATGGCAGGATAGCGGCTGTGGGGCGTGAAGCCCGGGATCGTGTTCACTTCGTTGAACACAATCTCCCCCCAGGGGGTGAGGAACAGGTCCACCCTGGCAAATCCCCGGCAGCCCAGTGCCCGGTAGAGGACCTTCGCCGTCTCCCGGATCTCCGCTGCCTTTTGCGGGGCGATCCGGGCGGGGCAGTGGATGGCCGATGTCTGGAGGGTGTATTTCTCCGTATAGTTGAAGAAGCCCCGGGACAGCTCCACCTCATCCACCGCCCCGACGGTGAGCTCCCGGTTCCCCAGCACCGCACAGCCCACCTCAAAGCCGGGAATGGCCTCCTCCAGCAAAATCTCGCCGTCGTGGCGGAAGGCCGCCTCCACCGCCGGAGCCAGCTGTGCCGGCTCCTCCACCCGGCTCACGCCGAAGGAAGAACCCGCCCGCACCGGCTTGACAAACAGCGGCCAGCCCAGTGTTTCGGCCGCCGTCCGGAGCTCCTCAAAGGCACAGTCCTCCGGGAAGAGACGGCTCCGGGGCACCCGTACCCCCGCCAGAGCCGCCAGCTTGTGGGCTCGGTCCTTGTCCATACACAGGGCGCTGGACAGCGTCCCGCAGCCTACCAGGGGCACACCGGCCAATTCCAGCGCCCCCTGAACCGTGCCGTCCTCACCGTTCCTGCCGTGGAGAACCGGGAAGGCCAAGTCAAAAGCCACTTCCCGGCCGGAGCCGTCCAACAGCACCAGGGCCTGGTTCCCCCGGTCCAGCCGCAGAGTGCAGGGCACGCACGCCGCCTCCCGCTGCCATCTTCCACCGGGAATGGCATCCAGCGGCCCTGTGTAAACATACCACGCCCCCTCCCGGGTGATCCCTACCGGGATGGGGCAGTACCGCTCCGGGTCCATGTGCGTCAGCACGCCGTGGGCGGACTGCAGAGACACCTCATGCTCTGAAGAGCATCCGCCGAACAGCACCAATATCCGCAATCTTTCCATCTCATGTCCTTTCCGGCGCCCAGCGCCTTTCCTGATGGAAAGATCGTATCAGATTCGCTTCCCGCAGATCTGTGGACGTTCCTGCAAACCTCCTGTGATTTTCCTGCGGAAATCTTACGAATTTCTTGCGGCGGCCCCCTGCAGGGGCAGGCGGACGGTAAAGGTGATCCGGTTGTCCGCGCTGGCAGCCCGGATCGTCCCGCCGTGGAGGGCAATGATTTCCTTGGCTATGGCCAAGCCAAGGCCCGCGCCGCCCGTGCGGGTGGCGCGGGAGCTGTCCAGCCGGAAGAACTGGTCGAAGATGCGCTCCAGCTTCTCCGCCGGAATGGTCCGCCCCTCGTTGGTAAACGTCAGGACCACGGTATCCGCCTCCTGCTGTCCGGTGATCCGGACTGTGGACCCCGGGAAGCTGTAATGGAAGGCGTTGCGCAGCAGGTTATCGAACACCCGGGCCAGCTTGTCCGGGTCGCAGTCGTATGCCAGACGGGGCGGCAGCTCCAGTTCACACCGCAGGTCCTTTTCCGCGAACTGGGGGGCAAACTCACTGGCCACCTGCTCCAGCATCCGGGTCAGGTCCGTAGGCTGCTTCTCCAGCTCCAGATGGGTCAGGCTGAAGCGGGTGATGTCAAAGAACTCATTGATGAGGTCCTCCAGCCGCTCCGCCTTCTCCAGGGCGATGCCGGTATACCGGCTCCGCAGCTCCGGGGAGAGCTGCGGCTCGTCCCGCAGCAGCGTAAGGTAGCCGATGACGCTGGTGAGCGGCGTCTTCAAATCATGGGCCAGATAGACCACCAGATCGTTTTTCCGCTGCTCTGCCTCCCGGGCAGCCCGGGCGTCCCGCAGGGCCCGTTCCCGGACGGCGTTCAGCTGCCCCTCCAGGTCCTCCATGGGCTCCGGCAGCTCAATGGGCTCCTCTCCCGGCTGGGCCAGCTGCTCTGCCGCCGCGGCCAGCGTGTCCACCAGCCGCATGGGGCGGGCAATGAAGGAATAGCTGATAGCCACCCAGCCCAGCAGGATGACCAGCATACACACAAAGACGATGTAATCCCGTACCCAGTTGAGGAACTGGTAGAGCGGATCCCACGCATACCACGTAAAGGCGCTGCATACCAGATACCCCAGGAAGACCGCCGCCAGCACCACCGTCACCCAGGCCGTCAGCGCCAGCAGATAGAATCCCCAGGTCCGCAGGGCCCGGCGGCGGCCCCGGTCCGACAGCGGGGGCCGTTCTCTTCTCTTATTCAATGGTATACCCCACCCCCCAGACCGTCTTGATGAACTTCGGCTTCCGGCTTGGCTCGTGCATCTTCTCCCGCAGGCGGGCGATGTGGCTCATGACCGTGTTGTTGCTGTCCATGTACTTCTCGCCCCACACCGCCTCAAACAGCTCCTCACTGGGCACCACCTGTCCCCGGTGCTCGCAGAGATACCAGAGAATGGCAAACTCCAGCGGCGTCAGCGCCAGCTCCTCGCCGAAGAGAACGCACTTATGCGTGGTCCTGGAGATCTGCAGCCCCCGGAAGTCATGCTCCGCGGTCTCCCTGGGTTCCGCCGCCTCGCCGGTGTTGTACCGGGTATAGCGCCGCAGCTGGGTCTTCACCCGGGCCACCAGCTCCAGCGGATTAAAGGGCTTGGTAATGTAGTCGTCCGCCCCCAGGGTCAGGCCCATGATCTTGTCCATGTCCTCCACCCGGGCGGTGAGCATGAGGATGGGAAAGAGGTGTTCCTCCCGGATCTTCTGGCACAGGGTAAAGCCGTCCAGGTCCGGGAGCATCACGTCCAGAATGGCCAGGTCCAAATGCTGCCGCGCCACGCAGGTCAGCGCCGCCTCCCCGCTGCCGCACTTGTACACTGTGTAGCCCTCATTTTTCAGGCAGACCTCCACCAGATCCGCAATCGCCGCTTCGTCATCCACCACCAGGATCTCCGCCATGCCTTCGCCTCCGCTCTTTTCTTGCGTGATGCATCCATTATACCAGACCCGACAGGGAATGCAAACCGGCCTTTTCCGTCCCGGCGTGAAAAAGGCAGAGCCGCCAACAGACGGCTCCGCCCAGCTGCGTCAAAAGTGCAGGAACTTCTGTACATCCCGGTCCGCGCCCAGAACCAGCATCGTCTCCCCCTCCCGGAAGCAGTAGTCGCCGCCCGGAATGGGAATGAGCTCCTCCCCCCGCTTGGCGGCCAGGATGTTGATATTGTGCCGCTGGCGCACCCCCAGCTGGCCGATGGTCTTGCCCACCCAGGCCGGCGGCACCGCCGTCTCGTAAATGGCGTGGTCCGGCGTCAGCTGGATGTAGTCAAAGATATGGTCGGAGCTGTACCGCACCGCCGCCCAGCTGGCGGTCTCCCGCTCCGGATAGACCACGTCGTCCGCGCCGTTGCGCAGCAGGAATTTGGCGTGGACATCCCGCGCCGCCCTGGACAGGACGAAGCGCGCCCCCTGCTCCTTCAGCAGGGCCGTGGTCTCCAGAGAGCTCTGGAAGTCGTCACCAATAGCCACCACGCACAGGTCAAAATTCCGCACCCCCAGGGAGGCGATGAACGCCTCGCTGGTGCTGTCCCCGATCTGCGCGTGGGTCACCAGGTCCAGCGCCTCGTTGACCCGCTCCTCGTTTTTGTCCACCGCCAGCACCTCGTGGTGCAGCTCCTGAAGCTTGGCGGCCATGTGCCGCCCGAAGCGGCCCAATCCGATCAGCAGTACCGATTTCATCCTCACACGTCCTTTCTCAAGCGTACCGCTCAGCCCACAGTGACCCGCTCCTGGGGCAGCTGCGCCGGGGCGGCGCCGCTGTCCGGCAGGACGGCGTAGATCAGCGTCAGGCCGCCCACGCGGCCAAAGTACATCAAAAAGATCAGAATCAACCGGGAGACGCCGCCCAATCCCGGGGTCACCCCCAGCGTCAGCCCCACGGTCCCGAGGGCGGAGGCGGTTTCAAACAGCGCCGCCTCCAGGGAGATGTCCTCCACGCAGCAGATGGCCATACCGCCCAGCAGAAACAGCCCCAGATACATCATAAGGACCGCCGCGGCGCTGCGCAGTGTCTCCGTGGGGAGGCGGCGGCCGAAGCACTGGAGATCCGCCCGCCGGCGGAACACCGCCCGGGCCGCCAGCACAAATACCGCCAGAGTGGTGACCTTGAATCCGCCGGCTGTGGAGCCGGGGGAGCCACCCACCAGCATCAGCAGCGTAATCAGCAGCCGGGAGGGCTCGCTCAGCTGGGAGAGGTCCAGGGTGTTGTACCCTGCGGTCCGGGGGGTGACCGCCTGAAACAGCGCCCCCTGGACCTTCTCCCCCAGGGTCAGCGTCTGCCACTGGGGCAGCCGGAGCTCATAGAGCAGGAAGAACAGCGCCGGCAGCAGGATCAGTGCCGCAGTCACCGCCAGCACCAGCTTGCTCTGAAGGCAGTAGGCCCGCAGGTGCCACTTGTGCTCCCGCACGTCTCCCCAGGTGAGGAATCCGATGCCGCCCAGGACAATCAGCCCCATCACGGTGAAATTCACCAGTGGGTCCCCCGCATAGCCGGTCAGGGAGACGAAGGGCGTGCCCGCCGCCCCCATCAGGTCGAACCCGGCGTTGCAGAAGGAGGACACCGCATGAAACACCGCGTACCAGAGTCCCCGGAACAGCCCCATCTCCGGGCAGAACCGCAGAGCCAGCAGCAACGTCCCCGTCCCCTCCAGGACCAGCGTCACCGCCAGAATGAAGCGGGTCCGGCGAACGATGCCCCCCACCTGGGGTGCGGAGATGGACTCCTGCATCACCCACCGCTCCTTCAGCCCGATCCGCCGCCCGGCCAGCATGGAGATGGCCGCCGCCGCGGTCACCACACCCATGCCGCCAATCTGAATCAGCATGAGGATCACCGCCTGGCCGAAGCCGGACCAGTACAGCGCCGTGTCCTGGACCACCAGTCCTGTCACGCAGGTGGCGGAGGTGGCGGTGAACAGCGCGTCGAAAAAGGCGGCGCCCTGCCCGTCCCGGGTGGAGATGGGCAGGGTCAGCAGTAGTGCTCCCGCCAAAATCAGCAGCGCAAAGCCGATCAGGATGATCCGCGCCGGCGCCATGTGGTTTTTTCTGCGCATGAACACAGCGATCCCTCTTTCCGTTTTATCAGAAGCCGCCCGTGGACAGCAGGACCATGATAACACGGATGGGCCCGCCGGTCTGTAAAAAGGCGGCCCCTGCCGTTTGGTTCCCGTTAAAGTTTTCCCAAAAAGGGACTTTGCAGCACGCCCATTGTAGCACAGCGCCTCCCGCCCGTCCACCGCTTTTTTCCCGGCTGCCGTTGCATTTTCTGCAGTCCGTGATATAATGGTTAGATAGAACAAACAAGGACATTTCGTCCGCTGCAGAAAGGAAGCGCATACAATGCTGAACGAAAAAGTATCCCAGCTGTTGAACGATCAGGTGAACAAGGAATTCTACTCTGCGTATCTGTATCTCCAGTTCTCCAATTTCTATGTGGAGCAGGGCCTTGCCGGTTTTGCCAACTGGTACAAGGTCCAGGCCCAGGAGGAGCGGGACCACGCCATGCTGATGCTCCAGTATCTCCAGAACAACGACGTGCCCGTAACGCTGGAGGCCGTCGCCAAACCGGATGCGGAGCTGAAAGCCAACATGGACCCCCTGAAGGCCGGTCTCGCCCACGAGCAGTATGTCACCTCCCTGATCCACGCCATCTATGAAGCCGCGTACGAGGCCAGGGATTTCCGCACCATGCAGTTTTTGGACTGGTTCGTGAAGGAGCAGGGTGAGGAGGAGACCAACGCCACCGATCTCATCAAGAAGATGGAGCTGTTCGGCTCGGACCCCAAGGGGCTCTATATGCTGGACCAGGAGCTGGCGGCCCGGACCTATGCCGCCCCCTCCCTGACCCTGTGACCCGCGATCCCGCGACCCACGCACGGCGGCCTGTCCGCCGTGCGTTTCTTCTGCCCGCTCTGGACGGCGGCGGCCGCCCGTGGTATACTGGGCGCAGTTTGATCCCAAGGAGGTTCCCCGATGAAAGACCTGCTGATCGTGGAGGATGACCCGACTCTGGGCGAGGGTATCCGCCTGGCCCTCCAGGCGCCGGAGCTCCGCCCCCAGCTCTGCCGGTCCCTGGCGGATGCCGGGGAGCTGCTCTCCCGCCGGAGCTTCGACCTGCTGATCCTGGACATCAACCTGCCTGACGGCAATGGACTGGACCTCCTCCGTGCCCTCCGGCGGGAGAGTGAGGTTCCCGTAATCCTGTTGACTGCCAATGACCTGGAGACAGACATCGTGGCAGGTCTGGAGCTGGGGGCGGATGACTATATCACCAAGCCCTTCTCTCTGGCGGTGCTGCGGGCCAGGGTGAATACTCAGCTGCGCCGGACCGCCGCCCCCCAGGCGGAACGGGTGCAGCTGGACGGCTTCACCTTCGATTTCGGCCGGATGGAGTTCTCCCGGAACGGCGTTCCGGTGGAGCTCAGCAAGACGGAACAGAAGCTGCTGCGGCTGCTGGTGGAGCACCGGGGCCAAACCCTTACCCGGGCCGCCCTGGTGGACCGGATCTGGACGGACGGGGCGGAGTATGTGGACGAAAACGCCCTCTCCGTCACAGTGAAGCGGCTGCGGGACAAGCTGGAAGACATGCCGTCCAAGCCCCGCTATATCAAGACCGTGTACGGCCTGGGCTACACATGGGCGGTGAACTGACATGACAGTGGAATACACCCTGCTGGCCCTGGCGGTTCCGGCCCTGCTGGCAGCGGCAGGATTCGCCGTCTGGACCCGCCTGCGGACCCGCCGGATGCTGGACACTCTGGGCAAGATGCTGGATGACGCCATCCGGGGCGAGTTCCGGGAGTCCCTCTATGACGAGAGCCGCCTCTCCGCCCTGGAGACCCGGATGGCCCACTATCTCTCCGCATCCGCCGTATCGGCCAAAAATCTGGCGGAGGAGAAGGACGCCATCAAGACCCTGATCGGGGACATCTCCCACCAGACCAAGACTCCCATCGCCAACCTCCTGCTGTATGCCCAGCTGCTGGAGGAGCAGGACCTGCCGCCGGAGAGCCGGGAGTATGTCTCCGCTCTGGAGCATCAGGCGGAGAAGCTGCGGTTCCTCATCGACGCGCTGGTCAAAACCTCCCGGCTAGAGAGCGGCGTCCTTGCCATGACGCCCAAGCGTCATGGCATCCAACAGCTGTTGGATGCCGCCTCGGCCCAGGCCGCTCCCGGAGCGGAGGCCAAAGCGATCACCCTGACGGTAGAGCCCACGGACCTGACCGCCCGGTTCGACCCCAAGTGGACGGCGGAGGCCCTGTATAATCTGGTGGACAACGCGGTGAAATACACCCCGGCAGGCGGCGCCGTCACCCTCCGGGCCGTGGGGTATGAGCTGTTCTGCCGCGTGGACGTGACGGACACCGGCCCCGGCATCCCGGAGTCCGAGCAGGCCAGGATCTTCCAGCGGTTCTACCGCTCCCCCTCCGCCAGCGAGGCGGAGGGCGTGGGAATCGGCTTGTATCTGGCCCGCCAGATCGCCGCCGGTCAGGGCGGATACCTGAAGGTCAGCAGCCGCCCCGGGGAGGGGAGCACCTTCTCCCTGTTCCTGCCGAGGGCGGAGGAGAGGACGTAGAAGGCGGCGCGTTCCGGCCCGGACATCCCAAATCTTTCAGAACTGTTAGATTTCAGAAAGAATGTGGAAAGATTTCTTTGGTACAGTCTGTATTGTCGAAAGGCAATACAGACTTTTCCTTGGAGGAATGAACAATGACGATCTTGGAAACAAAGGATCTGCGGAAGGTATATGGCTCCGGCGATACGGAGGTCCGGGCCCTGGACGGGGTCGATCTGACCGTGGAAAAGGGCGAATTCGTGGCGGTGGTGGGCACCTCCGGCTCCGGCAAGTCCACCCTGCTCCACATGCTGGGCGGGCTGGACCGCCCCACCGGCGGCACCGTCACGGTGGACGGCAAAGAACTCTCTGCCATGCGCGATGAGGAACTGACCATCTTCCGGCGGCGGAAGATCGGCTTTGTGTTCCAGAACTACAACCTGGTGCCGGTGCTGAACGTGTATGAGAACATCGTCCTGCCCATCCAGCTGGACGGCAACGCGCCGGACAAAGCCTATGTGGAACGGATCATTGAGACGCTGGGGCTGGAGGCAAAGCTCCAAAACCTGCCCAACAACCTCTCCGGCGGCCAGCAGCAGCGGGTGGCCATCGCCCGGGCTCTGGCGGCCAAGCCCGCCATCATCCTGGCGGATGAGCCCACCGGCAACCTGGACTCCGCCACCAGCCTGGACGTGATGGGACTTCTGAAGGTCACTGCCCAGAAGTTCAGCCAGACCATCGTCATGATCACCCACAACGAGGAGCTGGCCCAGATGGCGGACCGGATCATCCGCATCGAGGACGGCCGGATCGTGGTGCGGGGGTGAGCGCCATGATGAAGGTATCCAACGGCAAGACCATCCGCCGTCTGGGCTGGCGGTCCATGAAGGCGGCCAGGACCCGCAACCTCATCGCCGTTCTCGCCATCGCCCTGACCACGGTGCTGTTCACGTCCCTCTTCACCATCGCCATGTCCATCAACGACGGGTTCCAGCAGTCCAACTTCCGTCAGGTGGGCGGCTTCTCCCACGGCGGCTTCAAGTACCTGACGGAGGAACAGTTTAACAATCTGAAGGATGACCCCCTCATCGACCAGTGGGGAATGCGGCGGTTTATCGGAATGCCCACGGAGGTGCCGTTCAACAAATCCCACGTGGAGGTCAGCTACGCCGACGCCAATGAAGCCCACTGGATGTACTGCGACCCGGTGGAGGGCCGTCTGCCCCAGGAGGGCACCGACGAGGCCGCTACCGACACCCACGTGCTGGAGCTGTTGGGGGTGGAGCCGGAGATCGGCGCCAGGTTCACCATCTCCTTTGACGTGGACGGCCATACCACCACCCAGACCTTTACCCTCTGCGGCTGGTGGGAGTATGACGAGGCAATTGTGGCCAACCACATCCTGATTCCGGAGAGCCGGGCGGACGCCATTCTGGACGAGGTGGGAACCGTCCCGCCCGGAGAGGATGGCATGACCGGTTCCTGGAACCTGGATGTGATGCTGAAAAGCGGTTCCCGCCACATTGCGAACGATATCGCTCAAATTCTGGAAAGTCACGGCTATCAGGATCAGAGCGCCGGAGCGCCGGATTATATCCACACTGGCGTCAACTGGGGCTATACCGGCGCCCAGCTCAGCGACAATCTGGACCCCTCTGTGGTGATTGCTGTGGCCGCCATGCTGCTGCTCATCATCTTCACCGGCTATCTCATCATCTACAACGTGTTCCAGATCTCCGTCACCAACGATATCCGGTTCTATGGCCTGCTGAAGACCATCGGCACCACGCCCCGGCAGCTGCGGCGGATCATCCGCCAGCAGGCGCTGACGTTGTCCCTGGCGGGCATCCCCCTGGGGCTGGTGCTGGGTTGGTTGATCGGCGGCCAGCTGACGCCGGCCATTGTGTCACAGCTGAACGGCGTGGTGCCCATGACCTCCGTGAGCCCGGTGATCTTCATCGGCGCGGCGCTGTTCTCTCTGGTGACGGTGCTGCTCTCCTGCCGGAAGCCCGGCCGCATCGCCGGCAAGGTCTCTCCCATCGAGGCGGTGCGCTACACCGAAGGCGGCGGCATCAAGCGCAAGACGAAAAAAGGCCGCAGGGGCGTGTCCCTGCTGTCCATGGCCTGGGCCAACCTGGGCCGCAGCCGGGGCAAGACCGCCGTCACCGTCACGTCCCTGTCTCTGGCGGTGGTACTGCTGACAGTGACGGTGAACTTCACCAACGGCTTCGACATGGACAAGTACGTGTCCAACTTCACCGCCAGCGACTTCATCGTGGCGGACGCCGGCCAGTTCCAGACCGGCGGGGACATCTTCAACACGGATATGGGCATCCCCCAGTCCGTCATTGACGAGATCAATGCCCAGGGCGGCATTACCGACGGCGGCGTGATCTACGGCAGGACCTCCATCGTCCAGGAGTTCGTGACGGAGGAGTACTACCGCTCTGTGTGGAGCCGTTGGAACGACGAGGCCACTCTGGACCTCATGGTGAGCGACATGGAACGCACGGAGGACGGCCTGCTGGCGGATGTTGCCCAGCTCTACGGCATGGGTGACTTTGCCCTGGACCATCTGACCGTGCTGGAGGGAGATCTGAACAAGCTCCGGGAGGACGGCGGGCGGTATGTGGCCGCCGTGTACAGCGATGATTACGGCAATCCGGAGCTGGACTCCCACTGGGCCCGGCTGGGGGACATCATCACTCTGCGGTATGTGGAGGAGATGGCGTATGTGGACCCGGACACCGGCATCGCCTATTCCAGCGCAGAGGACGTGCCCGCAGGGGCCAGTTATGTGGCGCGTGCGGTGAAATACCGGGACGTGGAATACGAAGTAGCCGCCCTGGTGACGGTGCCCTCCGCCTTCTCCTACCGCTACTACGGCGCGGACGAGTTCATCCTGAATGACCAGACCTTCATGCAGGACAGCGGCACAGACAGCGTGATGTACTACGCCTTTGATACCACCGACGAGGCCAACGGCGCCATGGAGAAGTTCCTGGCAGACTACACGGAGAACGTGAATCCCCAGTTCGACTATGAGAGCAAGGCGCTCTACGCATCGGAGTTCGAGGGGATGCGCTCCATGTTCCAGCTGTGCGGCGGGGCCCTCAGTTTCATCGTGGGGCTGGTGGGCGTGCTGAACTTCTTCAACGCCATCCTCACCGGCATCATCGCCCGCAAGCGGGAGTTCGCCGTGCTCCAGTCCATCGGCATGACCGGCAAGCAGCTCAAGACCATGCTGGTGTATGAAGGGCTGCTCTATGCCCTGGGGGCGGCTGGGATCTCCCTGGTGCTGACCCTGATTTTCGGCCCGGTGGCCTTCAAGGCGGTGGGGAGCATGTTCTGGTTCTTCACCTACCGCCTGACGCTGACCCCGTTCCTGATCGTGGCCCCGGTGTTCGCCCTGCTGGGCGTCCTGGTTCCCCTGGCGGTGTACCGCTCCGTCTCCAAGGCCACCATCGTGGAACGGCTGCGGGAGGTGGACTGATCCCCAGGGACCACTTTCCCGCAAAACAGCGGCACGGCTCTCAAGAGCCGTGCCGCTGTTCAAGTTCTTTGGCAGTATCCAGCTTTCAAGGCAGGTCCCGCTTGTATTTTTGGGGGGATTAGACTATACTGTAAAATTGAAAACCCCAGAGAGAAGGTGCTATATGGAATCTGTTAAAATCGGCTCTGTCGGCCTGGGCCGTCTGGGCTACGAACATGCAAAAAACTTAGCCGCATCCATTCCCGGCTGCGTCCTCCACGCCATCTGTAACGTGGATACCTCCCGTCTCCGGGCGGTGGCAGAGGAATTGGGCGTTCCTCATACTTACACCGATTTTGCCGCCATGTGCGCCGATCCGGAGTTGGACGGCATCGTCATCGTCTCCCCCTCTTTTCTTCATGTGGAGCAGATCAAAATTGCTATGGAGCACGGCAAGCACGTTTTCTGTGAAAAGCCTCTGGGCACCAATGTGGCTCAGTGCAAGGAAGCTGAAAAGGTTGTTGAGGCCCATCCGGAACTGGTGTTCCAACTGGGCTTCATGCGCCGGTTTGACCCCTCCTATGCTGAGGCCAAGCGCCGTGTGGACGCCGGTGAAATCGGCAAAGTGGTGCTGGTCCGCTCCTGCACCCAGGATCCCCGCAGCACCATTGAATCCACACTGAAATTCCTCCCCCACTCTGGCGGCCAGTTCCTGGACATGTGCGTCCACGATCTGGATCTGATCCGCTGGTTCACCGGCTCTAACATCCGTAACGTCTGGGCCATCGGCGGTGTCTTTGAGTTCGACCTCTGTCGGGAACTGCATGACACAGACAATGCCGCCGCCATGGTCCAGTGCGAAAACGGCGCCATGGGCTTTCTCTTTGCCAACCGCACCCATGCAGCAGGCTGCAATGTAGAGACGGAAATCGTCGGAACCCACGGCACGCTGCGCATCGCCCCCGTGGGCGCCCGGAACCTGCTGCAGGTCGTGGATGAGCATGGTGCGCGGCAGGAGTACTATCCGGACTTCATGTCCCGCTGGCACACCGCTTTTCTGGCTGAGATGCAGGCGTTTACGGACCACATCCGTACCGGCACACACCCTGCGGACCTGACGGTCTACGACGGCACCGCTGTATCCGAGGCGGCCTATCGCTGCAAGGAATCCTTTGAGACCGGCAAAATGCTCCCCATCCGCTGAGCCGCACTGCAAAAGTAATACTTCTTCCAACGCAAAAGCAGGAGGATCGTCCCGGAACTCCGGGGGATCCTCCTGCTTTTCAAATGGCATACAGGCCCCGTTATATCTGTCTCTTACCGGCGCCCGCCGCGGAAAGAGCCTCCGCGTCTCCCCCCGCCGCTGCGGAAGGAGCCTCCGCCAAAGCCGCCGCGACGGCCGCCGCTGCCCCGGAAGGTCCCTCCGCCGAGACTGCCCCGGGACCCTCCGGCACTCCCGAAGGAGCCTCCGCCGAACATGCCTCCCCGGCTGCCGCCGAAGCCGACCCCGCCGAATGTTCCGCCGGAGGGCGGCCGGCGCGGTGGCTTTGGCGGTCTTGGAAGACGGGGTGGCCTGGGCCGCTGGGGCCGTCCCCAGAAGATGGGGTAGTACAGCACCGTGGGCCGTCCCATACCGGGCCGCAGATACCGCCGGCGGTAGCGGGAGTACCGCATTCCGTCCAGGATCACCCACAGCACCAGCAGCACCACTAGCAGAACCACAACGCCGCTCACCAGGGACCCAAGGGCCGGCGCCACATAGCCGTGGGTCTCCGTATAGTAGTACCCGCTGCCGCTGGAATAGGTCTCCCGGACGGCAGGGATATACCCCTCCCGGATCGTGACGCCGTAGAAGTCGGCGAACCAGGCGATGAAGGCATCAAAAGTCGCCTTCACACCGGCGTCGTACTCCCCCGGCAGCGAAATCATTCTCCAGGTAATAGGACTGCAGACTCATGAAATCGTCCGCGTGGCTCTCCAGCCCGGTCCCCACCACCACGCAGTAGTCGCCCATCAGGCCGCTTTGGGAGATGTTGTCCAGCGCCAGCAGCATCACCACGCCGTTGTTCCGCTCTGCGGAGCCTACGCCATAGCTGTTCCCCAGATCCGAGGCATAGTCCATGATGTCCGCGCCGCCAGTGGAGTTCACCACACTTACCAGGATCTGGGCCCCGGTCTGGGCAAACAAGGAGGCGTTCATGGCGTCGATATGCTCCATGGTCTCATCCGTCAGCACCCCGGCGTAGTCATATACATACGTATAGGACCCCACAATGGCGGTGGACGCCTGGCCTCCGGTGTCCGGCTTCTTGGCCTGCCCAATCACCACCCCGGCCACGATGGCTAAAATCAGCACCACCGCCGCCACGGCCCGTTTCTGAAAAAACTTCATAAGCGTATGTCCTCTCCGTCCCTTCCCCGCAAGCGGGAAAGGGGGCTAAGGGAAAGCCTCCGGTTTTCCCCAGTTCTTCCGCCATTGGCGAAAGAAGAAATTTGAATCATTTTCGCCGCAGCGTGTACGTGGCGAAACTACCTTGATCCAAGCGCCCCGGGCGCGTTCACCAGTGCGCAGACTGGTGGGGATTCCAAAGGGGGATCCTGCTCTCCCTTTAATTTCTCAGCTCCAACAGCTTTTGCTTCAGCTCGCCTTCGATGCGGCCCAACTCCGCCTCGGCGGCCCTGCGCTTCTGGGCGCCCTCCCGCTGGATGTTCAGCACCTCGTCCAGCGTGGAGATCAGCTGCTGGTTGGTGTGCTGCAGCGTCTCAATGTCCACCACGCTCCGCTCTGCCTCCTTGGCGGTCTCAATGGTGCCCATCTTCAACAGATCCGCGTTCTTTTTCAGCAGCTCATTGGTCATCTCCGTCACGGCGCTCTGGGCCGCCGTGGCCTGGCGGCCGTGCTCCAGCCCCAGGGCCAGCACCATCTGACTCTTCCACAGGGGGATGGTGTTCACCAGGGAGGACTGGATCTTTTCCACCATCAAGGTATCGTTGTTCTGCAGCAGCCGAGTCTGGGGGCCCATCTGCACAGAGATCATCCGGGTCAGCTCCAGGTCGTGGAGCTTTTTCTCAAACCGCTCACACATCTGGACCATGTCGTTGTATGCCTGGGCGTCCTCCTGAGCGCCGGACTGTTCTGCCTTGGCCTTCAGAGCAGGCAGTTCGCCCGCCCGCATGTCCTCCAGCTTCTTCTTGCCCGCCAGAATGTACATGGTGAGCTCCTTGTAGTATTTCAGGTTCAGCTCATACATCTGGTCGAACATGGCCACATCCTTCAAAAGCGTGACCTGATGCTGCTCCAGCTCCCGGGCGATCTTGTCCACGTTGGACTCCACCTTGGCGTACTGGGCCTTCATGGCCTCCAGCTTGCTACCCGTCTTTTTGAAGAGGCCGAAGAGCCCCTTCTTCTCCTCTTCCTCGCCGAAGCCCTTCAACTCCACCACCAGCTCGCTGAGGGACTTGCCCACCTCTCCCAGGTCCTTGGTGCGCACAGAGTTCAGGGCATTCTCAGAAAAGCTGGCCACGTTCTTCTGGGCCGCCGCGCCGTACTGCAGGATCAGGTTGGAGTCCGTCAGGTCGATCTTCTTGGAAAACGCCTCCACCGCCTGTTTCTCCGCGTCGTTCAGCAGGTTCTCGTCCATCCGCACCGGCGTCGCCTCCGGCTTGGCGGCCTCCGGTGCGGGGGCGGCGGGCGCTGCCGGGTCCAGAGTCAGTTGGGGCACCGCATCCGTCCGGCTGGGATCCAGGGTCAGTTCAGGCATCATGCTCTTCTCGTCTGCCATTGTGTCATCCTCCATCATAGTATCATTCACTCTCTGCCATTTTCTTCATTCCGGCGGGCTTCTCCCGCCGCCCGCACACCGCAGACAGCATAAACCACTGCGTACACCACCCCCAGCACACCGCAGAGGGTACAGATGCCCGGGGCCTGCTTCATAAAACCGATACCTAGCAGCAGCCATATCACAGAAGAGAAAAAGTGATGGGCAGCCTCTCCCCACCTTCCCGCCTGTTTACAGGCCTTGTCCAGCCGAAGGCCCAAAGCCACCGCCCCCGCCAGCCATGCCAGCGGCAGCAGGAGCTCCGCGTTATGCAACCCGCCACGCTCCAGTTTCCAGAACAGAAGGACAAATCCTGCGGCCATATAGAAAACCAGGCCCGCCATTCTGATGGCGATCTTTCTCATGGCGTTTCCTCCGATCACAGCTCCAGCCGGATATCGGTCTCTTTCTTCTCGTCCGGCTCCGCCTTCAGCGGGCTGTCCACCAGTCCCTCCCGGGCCATCATGTTCTCCAGCACCGTGATATCCGTGGAGATGTCCAGGGCCTCGGCGCCGTACAGGCTGTCCAGCTGCTTTTCAAAGGCCGCCACGATGGTCCGCATCATCCCCTCCACCTTGGCCAGGGTGGTGTCGATGTTCTCTCCGGAGACCCCGGTGCCGCTCATGCGGTCATAGGCATTCAGCAGCTTCAGGGTGGTAGGCAGGTAGTAGTCCAGAAAGCGCCTGATCTGGGGCAGCTTCTCCGGGTGCGTGCGCACCTCGTCGAAGATTCGGGCGCTCACCTGCTCCAGCCGCACGATGTCGGCGGAGATGCCGGGGTCCGCGATATTCTCATCCAGCCGTTTCATCTCCCGGATGGCCATCTCCCCGTCGCGGACCATCTTGTCCAGCTCAGGATTTCCTGTAGAGGCCGGTTTCTTTTCAATGGGCTCCTCGGCCTTTTCCGGCGGCGCCTTGCCAGCCTCCTCTCCTACGGGGCCGCCCCGGCACAGGGCGGCCGCCGCCGCGAACGCCAGAAGGGAGGCCCCCGCCGCCAGGGCATAGTGCAGCGGCTCATACAGCGGCAGCACCAGCGCGTAGGCCAGCCATACCGCCGCAGCGGCGTAAAAAGGCGCCGCACGCTTCTGTCTTGTGGTCTTCATCCGCTTCAGCCTCCCCAGGTCGCTTTTAACAATATTATACCCCGCCGGAGAGAGCCGGTCAACGGCAGGGACAGAAAATCCCCGGAAGCAAAGCGGCGCCCCTCTCGAAGGAGGGGCGCCTGCTTTCATTTGGGGAGCCCATAGCCCAGCGTCACCGGGTCCTGCCATAGCCCCAGCTCCGGCGGATGGAACGTGCAGTAGACGAAGAGGAACGCCAGCCCCCATAGCGCCAGCAGGCCCAGGATCTGCTGCCAGAGAGAGGTGAAGCGCCCCCGCCGCAGAAGCCGGAAATCCAGGGCGAATGCCCCCAGCACGGAGAGGTAGAACACGGCGATGTCCGCCCAGAGCAGATGCCGCCCCAGCACGCCGGTGTACGTATAGAACAGCACCGGAATCAGCGCAACCCCTGTCACCGTGCTGACGCCCCGGGCTGCCAGAAAGTTCGGATAGTTCCGTCCCAGGCAGCACACCTGCACCACGGAAAAGAGAAACATGGGGAAAAACAGCAGCTTCATATGTTCCCAGGTGGACTCATTCACCGCAGAGAAGGCAGCCGCCGCGCCCCATCCGCCACTCCAGTCGTAAACAAAGTGCAGCAGCGTCCCCATCGCCGCCGTGAACAGCGCACCCGCCAGCTCCCAGTAAAACAACCGCTTCCCCATATCCACCTCCACGACAAAACAAAAGGACTGCGGCCTGGCCGCAGTCCCAGTTTATACCGGCGTTGGCAGATTTATGCATCCAGATACGCCCCATAGCTTCCCAAGGCCGCCGCCAGCGTCTCCGGCGTCCAGTCCCAGTAGTCGGCGTCCCGCAGGCACCGGCCCAGGACAGCGCACAGCTCCCGGGCCTCTGCGTCTGTCCAGGCGTCCAGCAGGGCGGGCAGGGCCGCCATGTCCTCTGCCGGGCGGCCCAGGATGTAGTTGGGCAGCAGCCAGTCATGGGAGACCCCCTCAGTCAGGAAGAACGCGTCCACCAGCTCCGAAAGCGGGGCTTCTTCCCCAGAGCCGGACAGCGGCAGCGCCACGGCGCTGCCGCCGGTGGCCAGACCGCCGCAGGTCCAGTCGCCGTCCTCATTTTTCTGGATGCCGGTCTCGCCGCCATAGCCGTAGTACCCGTCCGCATCCGGTTCTCCCAGCCCTGCGCCCGCCTGCCAGCTGTTGGCCATCTCTCCATACGGATCATCCACCAGCAGCCGGAACCCCAGCCCGGCACAGAAGTTCTCCGGCTCACCGTAATAGGCGTCAAACACGCTGGCGCCGTTGGCCTGGAAGTCCAGGGGCTTCCAGCTGACCCAGTCCGGCACATGGCGGACATTCTCCGCCATGGCCTCGTTCAGCTGCCGGGCGATCTCTTCGTAGTCCATCTCTGCCCCATCCACCGTGGGACCGCAAAACGCCGCGTCCCACAGGGCGTCCTCGGCGATCCCCTGCAGCAGCCCGCTCAGACCGGATTCCCCCTCCGCCGCAGCCGTCACACAGGCATAGTGGGTCTCCCCGTCCACGGTCCACAGCACCACGTCCCCGCCGGTGCAGCACTGGAGGGTGGTCTCCCCGTCCGGGGCGGTCATGGCAAAGAGCCGTCCTCTGCTTTTGATGTCGCTCCACTGGTCTCCCCAGGCCTCCGCCGAGGCCGGCTCCCACTGATAGCCGATGGGGAACAGGTTCTCCCGCCCCGCCACGTTCCAGGCGGCCTCCGGGGTGATGGAGAGGCTGATGCCTGTGGCATCTTCCTCTTCCACATACAGGGTGAAAGTCAGGTCCTTCGTAATCTCAGCGTACGCCGCCATGGCGGAGGGCGTCAGCTCCTCGCCGGAGAGGGGCTCCGTCTCTTCCGTGACTTCCTCCGGCAGCTGCTCCCCGGCAGTGCCGCAACCAGCCAGCAGCGCCAGCAGCACCCCGCAGAGAAGAAATCGCTTCATGTTCCGCACCTCGCTTTCCAGGTCCTGGTTTTTGTGCTCCGTTCTCTGTATTTCATGCCCAGAATACCCTGATTTTTCGCAAAAATCCCCTCAGTTTCACAACAAATTGTAACGATTTGGAAACAAGGAAGCCTCTCCCGGCGCTGAAAAATGCCGGTCGGACTTCCGCCGGCCGGCATCTCTTCTCTTTTTTCACACAAACACCGCCTGTACCAGCACCATGTACAGTACAGTACCCCCAGCGATAGACAGAAGCACATTCCGCTTCCAGAGGTGGAGCCCTGCCACCGCCGCAATGGCGATCAGCTCCGGCGCTCCGTGGGGCACCGACAGCCAGGAGATGCTGCGCAGGCAGTACACCACCAGCAGGCCCATCATGGCGGGCGGAAGGACTTTCCCCAGGTATGCCACTACGGCAGGGGGCTGTTTCTTCTCTGGAAACAGCCAAAAGGGCAGCCATCGGGTCAGCTGGGTCCCAGCGGCCACCGCCAGGATAATACCCAGCGTCTGTAAAGGCGTCAGTGTCACAGGTCCCCCTCCTCTCCGCTGCGGTCCAGGCGGCGCCGTGCACCCAGCAGCACCGCCAGCACCAGCACCATAGCGGGGATCACCATGTTGTCCGCTCCGAACACCGCCAGGCTGGCAGCGGCGCAGAGGATCCCCATCACCCCGGCGGGCCGGTTCTCCGGCTTCTTCCACTGCTCCAGGAACAGCACCACGAACAGCGCCGTCAGAGCAAAGTCCAGGCCCGTAGTGTCAAAGGTGAGGAAACTCCCCAGCAGGCCGCCCAATGCTGTGCCCGTAATCCAGTAGAGGTAGTCCAGCAGGGAGATCCAGAAGTAGAAGTCCCTCCGGGCCACGCCTTCCGGCGGCTCCAGAGTGGACACCAGGGAAAACGTCTCGTCGCACAGCACGTAGATCAGAAACGCCCGAACCTTTCCCAGGCCCTTGTATTTGTCCAGCAGGCTCAGCCCGTAGAACATGTGCCGGGCATTGACCATGACGGACAGCAGAAACGCCTGCACGGGGTCAAAAGCCGTAGTCAGCAGCGTGACGGCCACAAACTGCATACTGCCGCCGAAAGCGATGGCGCTCATGAGGACGGCCCATCCCGGCCCATACCCCTTGGACTGCATCAAAAGGCCATAGGCAGTCCCCAGGCACAAAAAGCCCGTCATCACCGGGATGGTGGCGGGAAACGCCGCCCGGAGCGCCATGCTGCTCCCACCGGCGCGGCGGCTCTCGTCGTCTCTCAGGGGCACAGCAGATCGGCCTCCTCCGGGTGCCTTTCAAACCAGATTTCGGCATAGGAACACGTCGCCCTGGCGCGCTTTCCCTCCGCGCGGATTTGGTCGGCCGCCGCCCGGAGCAGCTGCCCCGCCACGCCCTGACCCCGGAGCGTATCGTCCACAAATGTGTGGTCGATATCCGCCGCCCCATCCCGGTCGGGAAATGTCACCTCCGCGATCACCCGGCCTTCTTCCTCGGCGTAGATACGCCCCGGCTCTCTCTGAAATTCCATGGGTCTTCCTCCTGCATCCTGTCCCGCCGTCTTTTTACATCTTCTCCGGCGCGTCCACGCCGATGAGCTTCAAGCCGTTCCGCAGGACGATCCGGGTATCATCCGCCAGCTTCAGCCGGGCGTCCCGGACCGCCGGCTCCTCGCCCTTGATGCGGCAGGCGGTGTAGAACCGGTGGAAGCAGGCCGCCAGCTCCTGGAGATAGCGGTTGATGTGGCTGGGGTCGTAATCCCGGGCCGCCAGCTTGATCTCCTCGCAGAACTGGGCGATCTGCTTCAGCAGGGCCCGTTCCGCCTCGCCGGAGAGCAGGGACATGTCCACGTCCGCCTGTCTGGGCACGGAGGTGCCCTCCTCCGCCAGAGCCCGCAGCAGTGAGCAGATCCGGGCGTGGGCGTATTCCACGTAGTAGATGGGGTTTTCGCTGTCCTCCCGGACCGCCAGACCCAGATCGAACTCCATCTGGGTATCCGGCTTGGCATTGAAGTACCACCGGGCGGCGTCCACGCTGACCTCGTCCAGCAGGTCGGACAGGGAGATGGCCTTGCCGGTACGCTTGCTCATCCGTACCACCTCACCGTCCCGCAGCAGCTTCACCAGCTGCATCAGCACGATGTCCAGCCGCTCGCTGCCGTTGAGGCCGAGCGCGTCCAGGGCGCCCTTCAGCCGGGCCACGTGGCCGTGGTGGTCCGCCCCCCAGATGTTGATGACCTTGTCGAAGCCCCGGACAGCGAACTTGTTCCGGTGATAGGCGATGTCCGCGGCGAAGTAGGTGTAAAACCCGTTGGCCCGGCGCAGTACGTCATCCTTCAGGTCCAGCTTCTCGATGTCCGCCTCTTTCTTCCCCTGCCTGCGGTAGTGGTCCCGTAGGATGTCGGCCGTGCGGAGCCACAGGGCGCCGTCCTTCTCATAGGTCCAGCCCCGCTCCGCCAGCAGATCCACTGTCTCCTTCACATAGCCGCTCTCATGGAGAGAGGACTCGTAGAACCAGTTGTCATAGTGGATCTTGTACCGCTCCAGATCGGTCTTCATCTTAGGCAGGTTGATGGACAACCCGAACTGGGCCAGCGCCTCCTGGCGCTCCGCCTCCGGCACATCCAACAGCTTATCTCCGTTTTTCTCATAATAGGCCCGGGCCAGGTCCTTGATGTCCTCACCCTGGTATCCGTCCTCCGGGAAGGGCACCGCGTCCTCCCCCCGGATGATCTGGAGATACCGGGCTTCAATGGAGTGGGCGAACTTATCGATCTGGTGGCCCGCGTCGTTCACGTAAAACTCCCTCGTCACGTCGGCGCCGCACGCCGCCAGCACGCTGGCCAGGGTGTCTCCCAGCACGCCGCCCCGGGCATTGCCCATGTGCATGGGGCCCGTGGGGTTGGCGGAGACGAATTCCACCATGATCTTCTGCCCTTTCAGGTGGTCGGCGGTGCCGTAGCCGGCACCCTCGCTCTCCACCGCCTCGCAGACGGCAGCGTACCAGCTGTCGTTGAGACGGAAGTTCAGAAAGCCCGGTCCCGCAATCTCCGCGGAGGCAAAGTAGCTCCCCGCCAGGTCCATGTGGTCCAGCAGTGCCTGGGCGATATTACGGGGCGGCTGCCGCAGCGCCTTGGAGGCCGCCAGGGCAAACGTGGTGGTGAAATCGCCGTTGGCGGTGTCCTTGGGGATCTCCACCGGGGCGCTCTTCACCTCCGCCTGGGGCAGCGTCCCGTCCGCCACTGCCGCCTGATAGGCGGCCATGGCCAGCGCCGCCGCCTGGTCCTTCGCGTTTTGTACCATGTTGATCATATCGTTCCCTCTTTCGTGAATGAGGAATTCAGAATGAGGAATTTTGGTGTCCGGCAAAGCCGGACAGATTCCAATTGCCACCTGCGGCGGCACCGCAATTCCTAATTCCCAACTCCTGTTTTTCCCGTTTTATCCGGGTCTTAAAGCTGTTTCTCCCTATCACCGTGCGCTTCCCACGGGACAGATCCCGGGGGACCCCTTTTCTCGGAATCCCCGGGCGAAATGAATTCGCCCTCCGCCAAAGATTTTGGCTCCTCCAAAATACTTGGACGCGCTGCCGCACGGTTTGCCGGAACGCTCTCTTACTTTCGCTTTACCCGGATCTTGAAGCTGTTTCTTCCTGTCACCGTATGCTCGACCGCGATGGAGTACTTGATCTCCAGCAGGCCGCCCCGCTCGCTGAGGTTGTGCCGCAGGGCGCTGGTCTGGATATCCACCGACAGCTCCCCGTAGGGGGTCTCATACAGGGACGTGTGCTGCCGCCCCTCCTCAAACACCATCTGGGAGTTCACACTGCCCACCCGGCGCAGGATCACCTGGGGCCCGCTGACCTCAAAGGTGGTGGTCGTCCCCTCCATGCCGGTGAGGGCTGTCTCCTGATAGGTCAGCAGCAGGCCCTCCTCCGTCAGCTCCAGGGTCCCCTCCGTCGTCAGCTCCGTGGCATCCGGGTCCACATCGTCAAAATACTGCTCTCCCCGGATGAAGAGCAGCACCGGCAGCTTCTTCTGCCGCGTCTCAATATCGCTCAATGTCAATCCTCCGTGCTGTATGGCGCAGGTCCTCCTGCAGAAACAGCGAGGCCGTCCGCTCAAAATCCTCCACCCGGTCACTGACGTAGAACTCCGTCTCGCCGCGGCGGCGCTCGTCCGCCCGCAGCTCCCGGGCCTTCAGCATCCGTTTCAGCTCAAAGGCGGACTCCTCCCCGGCGGACACCAGCTCCACGCCCGGCCCCATCACGTCCCCGATCACATCCGTCAGTAGCGGGTAATGGGTACAGCCCAGAATCAGGGTGTCCACCCCCGCATTCTTCAGGGGCGTCAGATACTCCCGGGCCACGGTCTCGATCACCACGTCTCCCCGCCGGATGCGCCCGGCCTCCGCCAGGGGCACGAACAGGGGGCAGGCCCGGCTGAACACGGTCACCTCCGGGTCCAGCCGCCGGAGAGCCGCCTCGTAGGCACCGGAGCGGACGGAGGCCGCCGTGGCAATGAGCCCTACCCGCTTGTTTTGGGTCATCAGCACCGCCCGGCGGCAAGTGGGCTCTACCACGCCTACCATGGGCAGGTCGTTTTCCGCCTGCAGCGCCGCCAGCGAGGTGGTGGTCACCGTCCCGCAGGCGATGAGGATGGCCTTCAGATCGAAGGAGCGCAGGAAACGCACATCCTGGCGGGCGTATTTCAAAATGGCCTCCCGGGAACGGCTGCCATAGGGCACCCGGGCGGTGTCGCCGAAGTAGATCAGGTCCTCCTCCGGCAGGATGCGCCAGAGGGAGTGCACCGCCGTCAGACCCCCCAGGCCTGAATCGAATACCCCGATGGGACGCTGGTCCATCCCGCTCCGCCTCCTTCTTCTCCCGCCGCCGGACCGGCGGCCGCCTCATGCTCATTTTGCATCTGGATTACATATTATACTATGCGGCGCCTTCTGCCGCAAGACAGATTTTAGTCTTTTTGCCCTGTTTTTTATGTGGAATTCTGCGTATGTCTCTGCTATAATCGTGACAGTATCATCTATTTGGGAGGTGTCTGCCCCATGAAGATCGAACTGACGGAACAGCAGTTCCGGTATCTGCTGGATCTGGTATACATAGGAAACTGGGTCATCAATTCCACCCGGGAGAACGACCGCATCCAGGAATACGACCAGGTGGAGAGCCTGATTTTCTCCCACTGCCTGCACCACAAGATGAGCAAGCTGGTGGAGCTGTACCGGGGGGAGCTGATCCCCTCCCGGGCCTTTGCGGACGGCGGCATCCACGAGGCCATCGAGCAGTATGAGGACGTGGTGTTCTATGAGATCCTGGCGGAGGAGCTGGCCCTGCGGGACATGGATGGGGAACCCCTGACCCGTGAAAACTATGGGGAGCTGATGGAGCGGATCGACGCTTATCTCTCCGAGTTTGACGAGCACGGCACCGACAACATCTCTGTGGACCTGCCGTAAGGCGGAAGGCACGCCGCCCCGGCACCGGAGAGGTTTCTCTCCAGGCTTGTTTCAAAGAACAGAAAGAGAAAAAGGAGCAACGAGATCATGGCTGAAAAATCCAAAGTCTACTTTGCGGACTTCCGCGCCCCCAGCTGGCGGGAGAACCTGCCCCAGAAGCTGGCCCGGCTGATGATGACCGCCGGCTTCGGCGATATCGATATGGACGGCAAGTACGTGGCCATCAAGATGCACTTCGGCGAGCCGGGCAACCTGGCCTACCTCCGCCCCAACTGGGCCCGGGCCGTGGTGGACCTGGTGAAGTCCCACGGCGGCAAGCCCTTCTTGACGGACTGCAATACCCTGTATGTGGGCGGCCGGAAAAACGCCCTGGACCACATCGAATCGGCTTATATCAACGGCTTCACCCCCTACTCCACCGGCTGCCACATCCTGATCGCCGACGGCCTGAAGGGCAACGACGAGGTGGAGGTTCCCGTGGAGGGCGGGGAGTATGTGAAGTCCGCCAAGATCGGCCGTGCGGTGATGGACGCGGACGTGTTCATCTCCCTGACCCACTTCAAGGGCCACGAGCAGGCCGGCATGGGCGGCGCTCTGAAGAACATCGGCATGGGCTGCGGCTCCCGGGCCGGCAAGATGGAGCAGCACAACTCCGGCAAGCCCTTCGTCAAGCAGAAGAAGTGCATCGGCTGCCGGGCCTGCGCCAGGATCTGCGCCCACGGCGCGCCCCAGTTCGGTGCCGACGGCAAAGCCACCATCGACACGGACAAGTGCGTGGGCTGCGCCCGGTGCCTGGCGGTGTGCCCCAAGGATGCCATCCAGTGCCTGTATGACGAGGCGCCCGCTATTCTGAATAAGAAGATCGCCGAGTACACCAAGGCCGTGGTAGACGGCCGCCCCTGCTTCCACGTGTCCCTGGTGGTGGATGTCTCCCCCAACTGCGACTGCCACGCGGAGAACGATGTCCCCATCGTCCCGGACGTGGGCATGTTTGCCTCCTTCGACCCGGTGGCTCTGGACCAAGCCTGTGCCGACGCCGTGCTGGCCCAGACTCCCGCGCCCAACTCCGCCCTGTTTGACGAGGGCTGCGACTGCTCCTCCGGTGACTACTTCCACGCCGCCCATCCGGACACGGACTGGGCCGTCTGCCTGGAGCACGCGGAGAAGATCGGCATCGGCACCCGGGCATACGAGCTCATCAAAATCTGATCGGAACGAAACGAAGCAGGACTTAAAAAGTCCTGCTTCGTTTTCCGCATTGCGGGCCCCCGCTCAGGCGAACAGGGCGTTGAACTGCTCCACCACCGCGTCCGCGCCGGTGTGCGCCACCAGCATCACAAAGTTGCCATTGGAGACAATCCGGGACTCGTTCCGCCACATCTCCGTGGGCGCGGGGTACCAGGCACCGCCGGGGCTTGTGCCGTCCCCCACCTGATAGTCGATTCGGGCCTGGAAGATGTCCTTCACCGCCTGGACATCGCCGCTGTTCTCCACCTCTACCAGGGCAATCTCGTCACCGGAGGCGGAGATCATGGCCATCTGCACCAGACACTGCTGGGTGGCGATGGCGGAGAGTCCCGCATAGAACGTATCCAGCGTCTCACCCTCCACGGCCATCAGGGCGGGCCACGTCTCCTGGTCCCCGGTCACGGAAGCGCAGAAATCCGCTAGATCCACGCCGGAAGCAGACTCCGCTGGAGGGGCAGGGGCGGGCTGGGCCGGCGTCTCCGGCTCCTTGTCCGGCTGCTGGGGCTTTGTGTCCTCCACCGGCTGGTATACCGGCTTCTCCGCCGGGTCTGCCGGACGGCTCCCCGTCTCCGGCTCCTTCGCCGGGTCCGCGGGGCGGGAGCCCAGATCCGGCTCGTCCTCCTGGAGCTGCTGGGAATCATCCGCCGTCTCAGGGCCCTCTATGGTCACAGGGACGCCGTCCTCCCCATCGGTTTCCGAAGTCTCTTCCTCCTGGGGCGGCGCAGCTTCCTCCATCTTCTGGTCCTGGGCGGCGTCCTCCTGCGCCTCCGTTCCTCCACAGGCACCCAGCGCCAGTATCAGCGCCAGAGCCAGCAATCCTGCAAGTCCTCTCTTTTTCATGTTTTTCTCCTAACCTCTCACGGGATTTCACGGCGCTCCGCCGCGGTCTGAGAGGTTAGACGGGCTCTACGGAAAAAAGTTCCCGCTCTGGCGATTTTTCTCCGCTGCTCCGCCCATGACCGCCTCGGTGTGTATAACATTGACTTTTTTCGGAAATTCAAATATAATTGTTTCAAGCATAAACATCAAATAAATACACAGGCCGCGCGTCGTCCGCGCGGCCGCTTTGCCCTTATTCAGCGGACATCCGTCCACCTGCAAGGCAAGAGGAGGTCTCCTATGAAGAAACACCTTCAGGACAGCTTGGTCATCGGTTTCGCCCTGTTCTCCATGTTTTTCGGCGCAGGTAATGTCATCTTCCCCCCTTATCTGGGACTGGAATCGGGTCCGGAGTGGCTGGCCGGCTTTTTCAGTTACTTTATGGCCGACATCGGACTGGCCCTGCTGGCTATGTTTGCCATTCTCCGGCAGGGAAGTCCCGACGGGATCACCGCCCGCATCGGCAGGATTCCCTCCACAGCGCTCATGTGCGCCATTGTGCTGTGCATCGGTCCCATGCTGGCCATTCCCCGGACTGCCGCCACCACCTACGAAACCTCTCTGGCCCCGCTGGTGTCCGGCTTCAGTCCGGCGCTCTTCTCCATCCTCTTCTTTCTGCTGATCCTGCTGCTGTGCGTGCGGGAAACAGCGGTGGTGGACATCGTGGGAAAGATCCTGACCCCCGCTCTGCTGATTGGCCTGTTGATCCTGATCGTGGTGGGTGTGGTGAATCCCATCGGGCCGGTGGGTGAGCAGCCGCTGGTGGAGAATGTGGCCGCCACCGGCGTGGAAGCCGGCTATCAGACCATGGACGTGCTGGCGGCCATCGTGTTCGGCTATATCATTCTGAAGAGCGCCCGGGAGAAGGGACACACGACTCCCGGCGCCCAGCTCCGGGTGGTGTCCGGCGCCAGTCTGGTGGCAGGCATCGGCCTGCTGGCGGTCTATCTGGGGCTGACTTATCTGGGCGCCACCACCGCCCGCTTCTTCGACATCACCGTGGACCGCACGTTCCTGGTGGTGTCCATTGTCCGGAACCTGCTGGGGCAGGCGGGCATCATCCTCTTTGCCGTGGTGGTGGCTCTGGCCTGCGTCACCACCGCTGTGGGGCTGGTCAGCGCATGCGCCGATTACTTCTCCGGCCTCTCGGGGGGCCGCGTTTCCTACCGCACGCTGGTGTGCGTCATCTGCGTGTTCAGTGCCGTGGTATCCAACTTTGGTCTCAATGAGATCATCGCCATCGCCTCCCCCATCCTCAGCGTGGTCTATCCCCCCACGCTGGTGCTGATCGTGCTGGCCCTGTTCGGCAGCCGCATCCGCCGGGACTGGGTGTTCCGCCTGGCGGCCCTGGGCGCCCTGGCAGTGAGCCTGCTGGAGGTAGTCCGCACCTACACCGGCGTGGAGCTGGCCTTTCTGGACCTGCTGCCCCTGGCGTCTCTGGATTTCGGCTGGGTGTTGCCCGCCGCTGTCTGCGGCGCAGTGGGCGCCCTGATCCCCGGCGGCCGGACTGCCGCCTCCTGATGCCATATTTTCATTTTTCACATACTGGAGGACTGATTGTATGAAACAGCACTATCAAGGTCTCGGCCACATTGCCGTGTATACGGCGGATATGGATGCCAGCATCGCCTTTTACGAGAAGATCGGCGGCAGCCTGCATCTCCGGGCCCCCGCCTGCTCGCCGGAACAGCAGCGGGAGCTGGCCCTTGTGGAGTTCGGCGGCTTCCTGGTGGAGTTGATCGCCGCCCCTGTGCCGGAGGGTGCGGGCTGCATCCCTCATTTCGCCGTCTATGTGGACGATGTGGACCAAGCCGCCGCGGATCTCCGCGCCGCCGGCGTGGACACCTTCCAGACCGCAGAGAAGTGCGTGATGCCCAACACCTTCGGCGGGTTGGAGAACTGGTTCTTCACTGGCCCCTCCGGGGAACAGATCGAACTTTTGAAGATGCTTTGAGTCCGCTTTGGCTGCGGAGCAGGGAGACCGTCCATTGGACGGTCTCCCTGTTTTTCTGTGCAAATACACCGCAGATATGGAAAATCGAGCTCTCTCCTGTGTCTGCGGCGGCCGTCAGCGCATGGGGATTTACAGTGTTTCGGCCTGCCCTGCCAGGGGCAGGCACACCACCAGCTCGAACCCGTTGTCCCGGACCCCGGCGTCCAGGGTGCCGCCATAGCGCTCCGCGATTTCCCGCATCCCGGGGATGCCGAAGCCGTGGGCGGACTTGTCCGTCTTGGTAGTTGCAAGATCCGGCTGCACCGCGCCGCCCAGGGTGTTCTCCACCCGCAGCATGAAGAGTCCCTTGTCCGCCTTGCAGCGGATGGTGATTCGCCGTTCCCCGGCGCCCCGGCTGCCCTCGATGGCGTTGTCCAGAGCGTTGCCCAGCAGGGCGCACAGATCCATATCCGCCACAGGCAGGTCCCGGGGCAGGAAGACGGCGAAGTCTGCGGCGACTCCCTCCCGCTCCATGGCCTCCGCCTTGGCGGTGAGGACGGCATTGGCCGCCTCGTTTTCACAGAGCCGTCTGGTTCCCCGCAGGGCCGGGGAACCGGCTATCTGGTCCAGATAGCCGATGGCCCCCTGTTCATCTCCCTGCTCCAGAAAACCCCGGACCGCCGTCAGGTGATTCCGCAGATCGTGGCGGAGACGGCGCACCTGGGTCTCCTGCTGCCGGAGGCCCTGATAGTAGACCTCCCGCAGACCTGCCAGGCGATTTGCCTGCTCCAGCCGCTCGTGATCCGCCAGAATCAAAATGGCGAACAACAGGACCAGAGAGGTCAGAAATACAAAGGGCAGCACCACCATGCCCTGGTACATCGCCACGGTATTGACCTCGATAGAGTCATACCGCCGGAAGGTCAGCAGCACCACGGCAATCAGGGCGCACAGGGGCATGGCCGCTAGACCCAGCACCAGCTTCCACAGCCGCCGGGAGAGCACCACCGGCTCCCGGGGCAGGCGGCGGCGCAGCAACAGCCACAGCGGGCCGAACACCAGCGGGCGGGCCAGGCGCACCAGCACGTCATAGAGCGCATTCCTGTTGATCCGCTCCACATAGGTGTCCAGCAGGGCACACACGGACATCTCCAGGCAGAAGAGGATGATGCACACCGCCACCCGCCCTATCCGGTCACCCCGGGTAGAGAGGAGGAACAAGGCGAAAAACGCCGGCAGCGTATAGAGCAGGTTGGGGTCGCCGATCCAAATCACCATGCCGGTGGACCCCGCCAGGGTCAGAAAGAGCAGCACCCTCCAGAAGCGCCCATTCCGGGGGCGGACAAAGGGGGCACAGAGCTTGTAGAGGAAAAAGCCGCTGGCCGCCACGGTCAGAAAATAGCCGCAGTTGAGCCAGATCTGCCAGAGAACATCCCGCATCCTCATCCCTCCAGCTCCGCCCGGGTAAAGGCCAGCAGGGCCGAGGGCTGGCAGGACCGGCTGACCGGCAGCCGCCGGCCGTCCCGCAGCACCACCTCGCCGCCCTCCATCCGGTCCACAGCTCCTGTCCGAACCAGATACCGCTGGTGGATGCGGACAAAGTCCGCCCCCACCTCCGCCGCCACCGTGTCCAGCTTGCCGTAAAACGTGTACTCCCGTCCGGCGGTGACACAGGCCACCTGCCGCCGGTCCGAGACGAAATACAGAATGTTGGCAATGGGGATCCGGTAGTGGGTGTCCCCGCTGCGGCAGATGTAGGCCCGGTCCAAATCCCGGACCAGCGCCGCCTGTGCCCGGTCCAGCACCTCCTCCAGCTGTTCCGCCTTCGGGGGCTTTAAGAGATACCCCAGGGCCCCCACGGAGTACCCGTCAAAGACGTGCTCTGCATACCCGGTGACGAACACCAGCTGCAGTCCGGCGTCCGCCGCCCGGAGCCGCCGGGCGGTCTCCATGCCGTCCAGCTCCCCCATCTCCATGTCCAGAAACACCAGGTCCAGCTCCCCGGCGTGGCTCTCCAGCCAGCGGAGCAGTCCCTCGCCAGAGGAGAACTCCCGGAACTGCCCTTGAACGCGCCGCTTTTCCAGGACCCGCTCCAGAGCGGCCCGAAGCACCAGCCTGGCGTCGTAGATATCGTCACAGATGCCGATCCGCAGCATCCCCATCACCTCAAACCGAAAACTGCCCGCCGGGGTCCGGCAGGGGGCGCTTTTCGCCCTAAACTACCTGCCCATTCTACCACAGGAACCGCCGTCTGCCAAACCAAACTTGACGGCAAATCCGCCAAACTTGACATCCCCTCCCCTCCCAACGCAAAACTTGACATCCAGGCCGCCGCAGATGACACCCCCGTTTGCGGCGGCTCTTTTTTCGCGGTACGCTGGTGTCAACAAGGAGGGAAACACCATGACAAACGCCACTGCCATCTCCCGCTCCCGTGTGTGGAGCGTGCTCACCACTCCCGCCGCCATCCCCCAGACGGGGCCACGGCTGAAAACCAATCTGGACACGGATCTGCTGAAGCTCATCGCCATCGCCGCCATGCTGATCGACCACATCGGCGGCGCCTTTTTCCCGGAGGTGGGCGTGTTCCGCTGGATCGGCCGACTGGCCTTCCCTATCTTCTGCTACTGCCTGACGGTGGGCCTGCTGTACACCCACGACGTGCGGAAGTACCTGACCCGGCTGGGCATCTTCGCCCTCGTCAGCCAGCCCTTTTACATCCTGGCCTTCCACCCGGTCGGCGAATTCTGGGCCAACCTCACCAACTGGAACATCTTCTTCACCCTGTTCCTGAGCCTGCTGGGCATGTACGGCCTGAAGGAACGGAAATGGTGGCTGTTCGCCCTGGCGCTCTTCACCGTCAGCTGGTGGAACTTCGATTACTCCGGCACCGGCATCCAGCTGATGCTGATTTTCTACCTCTGCCGGAACCGGCCCCGCCTGGGCGCGGCCCTCTACCTCCTCAGTTATCTTCCGGCCCTGATGAACGGCTGGCCGGAGGATCCCCTGTGCCTGACGGTGGGCGGCCTCTGCATCGACTGGTCCATTTTCGCCGTGTTCGCCGCGCCCCTGATCTTCTGCGCCACGCACTCCCGCATCAAGATCAACCGCTGGTTCTTCTACGCCTTCTATCCCGCCCATCTGGCGGCCATCGCCCTGGTGGGGAATATCCTGTGAGACAGAAAGGAAGAGTTTTATGTTAACAGTCAAAGATCTGCACAAATCCTACCAAGTGGGCAAGACCACCTATGAAGTCCTCAAGGGCGTGTCCCTCACGGTGGAGAAGGGGGAGTTCGTGGCTGTCATGGGCCCCTCCGGCTCTGGCAAGACCACGCTCTTAAACTGCATCTCCTGCTACATCCCCATCGACAGTGGGGAGATCATGCTGGGGGATCGGCAGCTGGCAAATCTCAGCGAGGACGCTTTGGCAAAGGTCCGCAACCGGCAGCTGGGCTTTGTGTTCCAGGACTTCCTGCTGCTGGACGGTCTGACGGTCCGGGAGAACATTCTCCTGCCCGCCATCATCGGCGGCGCCGTCACCGGCCAGACGGAGGCCCGGGCGGACCAGCTGTGCGATGTATTCGGTATCTCCGCCATCCGGGACAAATACCCGGCGGAGATCTCCGGCGGTGAGAAGCAGCGTACCGCCGTGGCCCGGGCGCTCATCAACCATCCCCTGCTGATCCTGGCGGACGAACCCACCGGCAACCTGGACAGCAAGTCCAGCCGGGCGGTGATTCGCTCCTTTGAACAGGCCAAGGAATCCCTGGAGGCCACCATCTTCATGGTAACCCACGACTCCTTTGCCGCCTCCTTCTGCGACCGGGTGGTCATCCTCCGGGACGGAGTGGTGTGGCGGACCCTGGAAAAGGGCGCCACGGACCGCACCGCCTTCCAGGACCAGCTGTTGGACGCCATCCGGGACATGGGGAAGGAGTGAGACCATGCGGCACTTTTCCGACGCCTACGCGGCCCTGCGCCGCAAAAACAGGGGCCAGTACGCCTTGCTGGCAGGGTGCAGCTTCTTCTCCGTGCTGCTGATCACTGCCTATGTCTGCATGATGCGCTCCCCCACCATCCTCTCCGTCTTGCCGGAGGGCGGCGACAGCCGCAAGCAGGTGATGATGGTGTTCGTTCTGGCGGTCATCGGCTGCGCCGTGTTCACCGCCTATGCCGCCGGGCTGTTCTTCCGGCAGAAGTCCCGGGAGACCGGCGTGTTCCTGGCCCTGGGGGCCACCCGCCGCCAGCTGCAGCGGGAGATGGGCAAGGAGCTGGCGGTGATCTCCCTGGGCTCCTGCGCCGCCGGGGCGGCCTTAGGCGGCCCTCTGGCTTGGGGCGTGTGGCAGCTGTTCCGCCTGTTCCTGGTGGACTCCCAGGAGATGGCCCTGTCCTTCGATCCCCGGTCCTATCTGCTGTCCATGGTCTTTGCCGCCTACGTGGTGGGGATGCTGTTCTTCCTGGGCGGCCGGTCCATCCGCCGCACCAACATCATCGACATCGTCCAGGAGTCCCACAAGTCCGAGCCTATCCGCGAGGTAAAGCGGTGGTATGGAAGCGTGGGCATCGTCCTGGTGGTGATCGGCGCCCTGGCGGGGTATCTGATGCCGTCGTTCTTTGTCACAGTTCTCCAGTGGTATCCCCCCTCTGGGGTGGAGGCCGTCTTTTACCTGCCGGCGCTGGTCGGCATGTACATGATCCTGCTCCACACGGTGGTGAACGGCTGGCGGAAGCGCCATAAGTACCGGGACATCATCGCCACGTCCATGATGAAGTTCCAAGGCCGCCAGACGGTGCGGAACATGCTGGTGATGACGCTGCTGATCGCCGGTGCCTATTTCGCCTCCTTTTACGCCCCCATGCTGAATACCAGCTCCACCTACAGCTTCTCCACCCGGCCGGTGGACTTCGAGTACCACTGGCGGAATGATCAGAACTGGCCGGAGCGGGGCGAGGTGGAATCTCTGGCGTCGAAGCATGGTGTTGACATCACCTCCTGGACCCAGGCAGACGCCGCCACCCTGGGCTGTGACGGCACTGTCTCCATCGAGCAGAGCTCCGGGGCTCTGGGCACCACCTACACCCAGGAATACCGGGAGGTCCAAGGCGGGGCCACCTATTTTTCCGAGAGCGCCTGGAACGCCCTCACCGGCCAAGCTGTGGACCTGGCCCCCGGCACCTGCGCCAACGTGCTGGATGACGAGGGCGGCGCCAGCTATCTCTCCGGCGGCGACGTGACGCTGGTCACCAATATGGTCACCGGGGCCAGTCTGTCCGTTACCCCGGCGGAGCCTCTGTGTTTCACCATGCTGCTGGGCTGCTACGTGCTGGATGACGCCGACTACGAGATCCTCACCGCCGGACTCACCGACCTCTGGCGGGAGACCTGGGTATTCTTCAACGTGGCGGATGCGGAGGCCAGCTATCCCTTTGCCGACGCCCTGTTCAACGAGATCGTGGACCGCTCCGGCGACGATGTGCTGCAGATGGACGCCTACGACCTGGTAAGTGCGGCGCTGGCGGAGGAGGCCGGCGAGGTCTATGACTACGACCGGGCACATATCGCCGCCCATGGCTTCCCGGTGATAGAGCGGGAGGACCGGGACACCTCGGAGTTCCGCAACTACTGGCTCTACATGCCCCAGTTCCGGGTGCTGGATCAGAACGACTTCGTCACCACCATGGCGGTGTTTTTGGTGCTGTTCATCTTTATCGCCCTGATCTGCTTCGCGGCGTTCATCGTCATTGCCTTTACCCGGTGCATGACCATCGCCCTCACCAACGCACGGGTGTACGACGACCTGCGGCACCTGGGGGCGCCGAACCGCTATCTGTTCCGGTCCGTAAAAGGGCAGGTGTCCAAGGTGTTTCTTGTGCCCGCCATCGTGGGCACGGCAGTCATCTCCGCCTTCTACCTCATGATTATGTACTTCAATGATAACCGCTTCACCCCCGGCGAGATGGCCGGCATGGCCGTCTGTGCTGCGGTGATCGCCGTGCTTTCGGCGGTGCTCTATGGGGTATACCGCATCACCCGCCGCAGCGTCTGCCGCGCGCTGGGAATCCAAGGCAAGTGAAGCTTCCGCGCTGCCGGAAATTTGGTCCGGGGGCACAGGGATATTCCCTGTGCCCCCGGACCTTTTTGTTTATTTTCCGCCGCTGCCGGCGATCTTTCTCCACAAGGTGCTTCGGCCGATTCCAAGCCGCTTGGCCGCAGCGGACTGATTCATGTTCTCCTCCCGCAGCACCTGTTCGATCACTCTCCGCTCGATGTCCTCCAAGGTCCCGGAGAGATCCACCGCCGGCGGAAGGGCACTCACTTTCCGCATCTCGTTCTGCAGGACCGCGGCCACCTCAGCGGCAGTGATATAAAATCCCGAGGACGCCGCGATCATCTGGCGCAGCACCTTTTCCAGCTGCACCAGATTCAGCGGCCACTCAAATTCCACCATCAGCTCCATGGCATCCGGCTCCATGCCCACGGTGGATTTGGCCAGCGCGGTATTGTACTGGGGAATCATCATATTGACAAAGGCGGGAATATCCTCCTTCCGCTGGGCCAGAGACGGCACATTGATGGTGAATCCGCTGAGCTGCAGATAGAGCCGGCTGGAGAACTGTCCCCGGGCCACCTCGGCAGACAGGTCGCAGCAGCTGGAGCTGATTACCCGATGGCGGTGGGTCATCTTGGTATCCTCAATATAGGTCCCCACCTGCTGCTGCAGATCCTTCGGCAGCGTATCCACGTTTTCCAGATATACCGTGTATCCCGTGGCGTGAATGGGAGACGCGGCATTATTCAACAGCATGTCCCAGTTTTTCTCCGTCAGGTCCCTGCACTGCAGGCGCATCAGCGTGGTCCCCTCCGTGGCGCTTTTGGTGTGAATGCGACGGGCCACCACGCCCTTGTGGGTCCCCACCGCCCCCTGGATCAGAACGGGCAGCGCGGAACTGCCGGCAGTCTGGATGAGCTTGTCCATTGGGCGCAGATACAGCTCGCTGGAAGCCGGCAGGCTCTGCGCCTGGCGGATGTCCTCCGGGTCCTCCAGCTTGGCGAAGGAGGATACCCGATAGCCAGCGGCGCGGAAGTGTACCTCAAAGAGATAGCGGATCTCCTGGCGGACCTGAAGAATACCGCCCGTGATCTCATAAAAATCATTGTTCAGCTTTTTGATTAGGTGCAGTGTCCCTGTATCCTGCAGCGTGGAGATCCCCCGGGAGAGGAACTGCTCCATCCGCTCCACGTCGTTCAGCATTTTTCGCGCCGCTACATTCGTATACTGGAGCTCCCGCTGTTCCCCGAAGATGAATACGGCGGAGCCGCTTTTGTCAATGACGCTCTGAAACAGTCGGTTCTTGTCCAGCACATCGTTGATGAGATGGTGCTGTTCAATGGCCTGCTGGATACTGGCCTCTACACTTTCGCGGCTGGAGGTAATCAGCAGGAACTGCGCCCCCTCTGCCACGGCGTAGTCCCTGGTCGCCGCGCCGCCCACGATTAGATCATATCCGGCCCGGGCACACTGTTTAACCGTATCTTCGATCTGTTCCGGCGTCTCAAAAGAAAAGGTCCGGATATCCAGCCGGAGGAACTTCGCCAGCATCTCCACCCGGTCAGTAATATATGAATAGCTGACCACCGCCGCCCGGGAGGAGCATTGCAGCGCCTGGGTGATCACCCGCAGCAGGTCCAGGGTGGATACTTTGATTTTTACCACCGGCGTGTCATTCAGGGAGCGCACCAGATCCGCTGTTCCGCCGCGGGAGACGATCACATCAAACTCCTTGTCCGGAAACGCCTTTGCAAACTGAATGGCGTTTTTATAGAAGCCGGTAAAGGTATAGAGCTCCAGATTGTCATAGGATTTGGCGATGTCCCGCATCAACGGCTCCATTTCCTGATACGGCGCGATTCCCAAAATTTTTATTTTTTCCATCTTCCTCACCTCATCTCCTCAAAGTGTATCAAAACAAAACACCTTTTGCAAGAACACTCTCTCGTGCCAAGCCGTGAAGTCTTGCCCCTACTCAACAGTCCTCTGTTTCAAAACGCTTCATTTCTTGTTTTTCTCTACCAAATACACATTTGTTTCTTTTGGATTTTTCTCCCAAATTGTGTCAAATTGAACAAATTTCTATTCAAATTTTAATCTCGTTAAAATATATTGTTCCATATTGAATCGTTTTTAATCTTTTTCTATGTTGATTCCGCTCCAGCGGCTCGCTAAACTACAATCATCCGGATCCCGAAGCACATGTGTTTCATTTTCGCAATAGCAGATGAGTCCGCCCGACTGCCGGCAGCTGCACAAAATACGGACCCCGTATCTGGATCCATCATTTCCTGAGAAAAACCGTGTTTTTAGTCTTTCCATATCGTGCTGATCGTTACATTTTTAGGAGGATACACAATGAAGATTTTAAAAACCGTGCAAAAGGTTCCTGGCGGCATGATGGTTATTCCGCTGCTGCTGGGTGTGATTCTGAATACCGTCTGTCCCTCCCTGCTCCAGGCCGGAGGCTATGTCACGGCGCTTTGGTCCAGCGGCGGCGCCAACACAGCCATTGCCATCTTCCTGTTCTGCGTGGGCGCGCAGATCCAGCTGCGCCAGGGCGGACAGATTCTCAAGCGCGGCTTTGTTCTGCTGTTTGCAAAATTCCTGGCCGGCGCTGTACTGGGCTGGGTGATCGGTGCCATCTTCGGTACCGCCGGTGTTCTCGGTCTTTCTACCCTGGCCATCATCAGCGCGGTCACCAACTCCAACGGCGGCCTGTTCATGTCCCTGGCCGGAACTTTCGGCGATGATACCGACATCGCGGCCCAGGCCATTCTGAATATCAATGACGGCCCCTTCCTGACCCTGGTTGCTGTGGGTGCTTCCGGCATGGCCGATATTCCCCTGCAGAGCATCCTGTGCGCTGTGGCCCCCATCCTGGTCGGCCTGATCCTGGGCAATCTGGACAAGGATATCGCAGACTTCCTGAAGCCTGGTTTGAATGTTCTGATTCCGTTCTTTGCCTTCTGCTTGGGCGCCGGCATCAGCCTTGGCAACCTGGTGACGGGCGGCCTGTCCGGAATCCTGCTGGGCGTCATCTGCGTGGCCTGGTCCGGTCTGTTCTGCATCCTGGCGGATAAGTTCATCCTCAAGCGCCCCGGCTACGCCGGTGCCGCGCTGTCCTCCGCAGCCGGAAACTGCGTTGCGACGCCTGCGGCTGTTGCCGTGGCGGCGCCCGCCTTTGAGCCCTATGTGGAATCCGCTACCGCGCAGTGCGCCGCCGCCGTGATCGTTACAGTCCTTCTGGTGCCCCTGGTGACCACCTGGGCCGCCAAAAAGTGGGGCACTGCCGCTGAGTGGGAGGCCAAAAAGGCGGCCAAGGCCGGAAACACCTGATACAGCTATTTTTTGATCGGAGGAAAATCTTATGAAAGCGGAAGCCATCATGGTAACACCGAAAGACAATGTTGTGACGGTCGTCCACGGCGCAAAGGCCGGGGAGGAGGTCCACTACTTCAAGGGCGCAGAGCTCTGCTCTGTCATCACCACGGAGGACATCCCCCCCTGCCACAAAATTGCAGTAGCCCCCATTGCAAAGGGCGCACATATCATCAAGTACGGCGAGATCATCGGCGGCGCACAGGTCGACATCCCCGTAGGGAGTTGGGTCTCTCACCTGAATATTGAAAGCCTGCCCCGGGATTATGGCAGCGAACTGAGCAAATAAGGCGAAAGAGAGGGTACATATATGAATTTTATGGGTTATAAGCGGCCGGACGGCTCCGTCGGAATCCGCAATCATGTTCTGATCCTACCGGGCTGTGCCTGCGCCAGCGAAACCTGCCGCGTGGTAGCCTCTCAGGTCAGCGGGGCTGTTAACATCATCAACAACTCCGGCTGCGCCGAAGTCAAGGGCAACGAGGACATGACCCAGAAGATCTTAGTGGGCTTTGCTGCCAACCCCAACGTCTACGGCGTCGTAGTCATCGGCCTGGGCTGTGAAAACGTCTCTCACAGTCAGCTGCGGGAAAGCATTCTCAAGGTCACCAACAAGCCCGTCGTCTCCTTCGGCATCCAGGAGGAGGGCGGCACGCTCAAAACCATCGAAAAGGCGGTCCGCGTGGCCCGCCAGATGGTGGCGGACGCCTCCCGGGTAACCCGGGAGCCCTGTGACATCTCCAATCTGATGCTGGGCATCGAGTGCGGCGGCAGCGACGCTACCAGCGGCTTCGGCGCCAACCCCGCCGTCGGAAATCTCAGCGACCGGCTGGTGGATCTGGGCGCGTCCACCATGATGTCCGAGACAATCGAATTCGTCGGTGCGGAGCACATCCTGGCGCGCCGGGGCGCCACCAAGGAAATCCACGACCAGATCATCCAGATCTGCCGGGATTACGAAGCCCATCTGGCAGCCGCCGGGCAAGACTGCCGCCACGGCCAGCCCACGCCTGGCAACAAGGAGGGTGGCCTCTCCACGATTGAGGAGAAATCCCTGGGCTGTATCTACAAGGGCGGAACCCGTCCCATCGTGGAGGTGGTCATGGAGGGCGAGCGGCCCACAAAGAAGGGTGCCATCGTCATGGACTCCCCAGGATATGACATCGCCTCCGTCACGGCCATGGTGGCCGGCGGCTGCCAGGTGGTTGTCTTTACCACCGGGCGCGGCACGCCCACCGGCCACGCGCTGGCTCCGGTGCTGAAGGTCACCGCCAACCGGGCCACCTACCAGAACATGATCGACAACATGGATATTGATGCCAGCGGAGTCACCGAGGGCGAGGTCAGCATTGAGGAGGCCGGTGCCTCCATGCTGGACGAGGTACTGGAGGTTTGCAACGGAAAGACCACCAAGGCTGAATCCTATGGCTTCTCCGATATCGCCATCGACCGCATCTGCCGGTTCATCTGATCCGGTCCCGGAACGCGGAGCCCTGGCACACCGCCTGCGGCTCCGCGTCCGCTCTTCGGCCCCGGGCCGATACTGATAAAAAGGAGTATGATTCACATGAGTGAAAAATGGCGCAATGAAAACTGGTTTACCAGCAGCTGGAATTTTGCGGAGGAGGTGCGCAACAGCCTGCACTTCTCCGACCATATCAAAATTCATGATGTGACGCTCCGGGACGGTGAGCAGCAGGCCGGCCTGATCTTTGATTATAAGCAGAAAATTGCCCTGGCCGAAAAGCTCTCCGAAATGGGCATCCACCGTATCGAGGCCGGAATGCCCGCCGTGTCCGCCCAGGACCGGCAGGTCATCGTGGACCTGGCCAAGCGCAGCGATATCAAAAGCGAGATCTTCGCCTTCGCGCGCTGCATGGTGGACGATGTGAAGCGGGCCGCCGACTGCGGCGTCAAGGGTGTTGTCATCGAGATCCCCTGTAACGAGGAGATGATCACCAAGGCATACGGTTGGACCATGGAGCGGGCGCTGGAGCTGTCCATCCAGGCCTCTCTGGCCGCCAAGGAAGCCGGGCTCTACACGGTATTCTTCCCCATCGACATGACCCGGGCCTCCATGAAGTGGTCTCTGGATCTCCTGGAGCACGTGGCCGACAACGGCCACATGGACGCCCTGGCCATTGTGGACACCATGGGCGTGCTGGCCCCCCACACCGTCCCCTATCTGGTCAAGGCCGTGAAGGCCCGCATCCCGGGCAAGCCTGTCGAGCTGCATTTCCATGACGACTACGGCCTGGGCGCCGCCAACACCATCATGGGCCTGGCCGCCGGCGCGGATGTGGCCCATACTACCATCGGTGCCGTGGGCGAGCGGGCCGGCAACGCACCCTATGAAGATGTGGTGCTGTCCCTGCTGACCCTGTACGGCGTGGACCTGGGCCTGGATTACAGCCAGATCTATCCCCTGTCCAAAATGCTGCGAGAATTCTCCGGCCTGCAATTCCGCGGCAATCGGGGCATCACCGGCGACACGGTATTCGATATCGAGTCCGGCATTGTGGCGGACTGGTACATGAAGTCCCACGACTCCGATCCCCTCATCACCAACTCCTATCTGCCCGCGCTCACGGGCCATCCCGACGCAAAAATCGTCTTGGGCAAGCACTCCGGCATCTCCTCCGTGGACTGCTATCTGGCCGCCAGAAAGCTGGACCTCACCAAGGAGCAGAAGCGGCTTCTGGTGGACGCCGTGAAGGAGCGCGCCTATGAGAAGCACGGCCTTCTGGATGACGCCGACTTCGATGAGCTGGCGGCGAACATCTGCGGCTGATGAGGCCTGTCAAAGTGGCCCTCTGCCAGCTGGACATTGCAGAGGAAAAAGCCGTCAATCTCAGCCGGGCGGCGGAGCTGGTCGGTCAGGCTGCCCGCGCCCAGGCAGATTTTGCGATCCTGCCGGAGATGTTTGTGTGCCCCTTTGCCAACTGTAACTTCAGGCCGAATGCAGAGGAGGCGGGCGGTGCCACCGTTCAGTTCCTCAGCAATCTCGCCAAGTACCACGGGCTGTATCTCGTGGCCGGATCCATCCCGGAGCTGAACGGCGGCAAGGTCTATAATACCAGCTACTTTTTCGACCGGAACGGGCAGGTCCTGGGCAAACATCAAAAGATGCACCTGTTCGACGCTGTCTTTCAGGACGGCAGCGTTTACCGGGAGTCCGACGCCATTCAGGCAGGAGACCACATCACCGTAGTCCAGACGGAATTCGGGCCGGTGGGCCTCGCCATCTGTTTTGACATCCGCTTTTCAGAGCTCTTCCGCCTGATGAGCCTCCAGAACGTGGGCATGATCTTCCATCCGGCGGCGTTCAACCTGTCCACCGGTCCGGCGCACTGGGACATTTCCGTGCGGATGCGGGCACTGGACCAGCAGTGTTTTCTGATCTCCTGCGCACCGGCGAGAAATATGGACTGCGTCTATCACAGCTATGCACACTCCATGATCGCCGGCCCATGGGGAGAAGTCCTGCGGCGGATGGGCACGGAAGAGGGCGTCACCGTCACAGAACTGGACCTGGACACCCTCCCGGCCGTGCGCCGGTCCCTGCCGATCCTGTCAGGCCGCCGCACCGATATCTACGACACCATCTGCAAACAAGAAAGGAGTCGACTCTCATGAAGCTCCTCACCTGTCGGATCGGAGACTTGGAGCAGGTCTGCGTCCTGTCTCAGGATTCCGCCAAAGTCTACCCCCTGCAAAAGCTGGGCCTGCAGGACGCCACGATGAACGATCTCATTCGGACCTTTACGCCGGAGAAGCGCCGTCTGCTGCAGGAAGCGGCCGAGCACGGCCACAGCTGCGGACTGGACTATGCACAGGTGTGCAAATGCGCCCCCATCCCCCATCCCGTGGGAAATGTCATCTGCCTGGGCGAAAATTACATGCAGCACGCCGAGGAATCCTACCGTTTCCAGAAGGTGGACTATCACGGCGAACAGCCCTACGCGGTCTATTTCGACAAAAAGGTCCTCCGGGTCCTGGGCGATGGGGAGGCGATCGACGGCCATCTGGATTTTGTCTCCAAGCTGGATTATGAGGTGGAGCTGGCCGTTGTCCTGGGCAGGGACGCGCTCCATGTCCGGGAGGAAGATGTGGGCGACTACATCTTCGGATACAGCGTGGCCAACGACGTCAGCGCCCGGGACGTCCAGTACCGCCACAAGCAGAACTTCCTCGGAAAAAGCCTGGATACCTTTTTTGCCATGGGGCCGGTCATTGTCACTGCGGACGAATTCCCCTGCCCGCCCGCGCTATCCATCAGAAGCTTTGTCAACGGAGAGCTGCGGCAGAACAGCGTGACGGACCAGGTGTTCTTCAATATCCGCCACATCGTCAGTGAGCTCTCGCAGGGCATGACGCTGCCGGCGGGCACCATCCTCATCACCGGCACCCCCGCCGGAGTGGGGATGGGAATGGATCCCCCCTGCTTCCTCAAGCGCGGAGATGTGGTCACCTGCGAGATCGACGGGATCGGTCGCATCTCCAACCCCATCCGCTAGCGTTCTGTTTTGAAACGATTCCTGTCCAATCCCTTCAAGGGGCCCCGGAGGTTTTGCCATTGTCCTCCGGGGCCCCGCTCTTTTGATTCCACAGCTCCGCCGGGGTGCAGCTTCTTCTCGCCCATCAGGGTCCGGGCCGGGCGTCTCTCCAGAGCCCGCCTCTGTCCGGATGCCGCCGTCTACTTGCCTCCTCTGCGTATCCGTCAGCCGATCCTTTAGCCGCCGTGATGCCCGAAGCCCATCCCGCGGGACGCCGCTCACAGCGTCCCGCAGGCCCTCCTGTCCGCTTGCCGGTGGGGCGGCGCTCCGGGGAAACATATTCCTCTGTTTGGGGCGGGCAGCTTTGGAGACGCGGTTGCCGGTGGCCGTTGTCCCGCGCTGCCCGGCAATTTCCCCCCACCGCAGAAAAAAAGCGCCCTCCGCGGCGGCGGGCGCTTGACAGGACGGCAGGACTGCCGCAGATCTCCGCGGCGGTCCTGTTCCGTTGGATTTGATTTTCAGGCAAGTCAGTCCACCAGCCTGCGGGACGGCAGCCGCCGTTTCCAGATGGAAGGGGCGAACAGAAGCAGCATGGGGAAGATCTCCAGCCGTCCCACCAGCATGTCAAAGGACAGCAGCAGCTTGGACCAAGGGGAGAAGCTGGAGAAGTTACCCATGGGACCTACAATCTCCAGACCGGGCCCCACGTTGTTGATGCAGGCAGCCACCGCTGTGAACGTGGTCACCAGGTCCAACTGCTCCAGAGACACCAACAGGCAGGACGCCACGAAGACCATCAGGTACACCGCCAGAAACAGATGGACGCCCCGGATGCTCCGCTCGTTCAGGGGCTTGCCCTCGAACTGGATGGCGGGCACCGCATTGGGGTGGAGCATCCGCCGCATCTCGCTGACAGACACCTTCTGCAGGATCACCACCCGGGCCACCTTGATGCCGCCAGCGGTGGAACCGGCGCAGCCGCCGATAAACATCAGCGCCACCAGAATGGCCTTTGAAAAGGTGGGCCAGGTGTTGAAATCCACCGTGGCATAACCGGTGGTGGTGATGATGGAGGACACCTGGAAAAACGCGTGCCGCAGGCTGGTGCCCACCGACTCGTACATGTGCACGATATCCAGGGTGATGGCAGCCACTGCCGTCGCCACAATGAGGACATAGGCCCACAGCTCCTCGGACCGGAACACGTCCCGGAACCGCCGCACCAGCAGGAAGTAATACAGATTGAAATTGATGCCGAAGAGCAGCATGAAAATGCCGATCACAATTTCAAAATAGGGGTTGTTATAAGCTCCCACACTGAGATTCCGGCTGCTGAAGCCGCCGGTGCCCGCACTGCCGAAGGAGTGGATGCAGGCGTCAAACAGCGGCATCCCGCCCGCCAGCAGTAGCACGATCTCAATGACAGTCATCACCAGGTAGATGCCGTAGAGGATTTTGGCGGTGTCGCTCATGCGGCTCACCAGCTTTCCCACCGCGGGTCCAGGCATCTCCGCCCGCAGCATGTGCATCCCGTGGCCATCCCCGCCCATAGGCAGAATGGCCATGACGAACACCAGAACACCCATGCCGCCCACCCAGTGGGTGAAGCTGCGCCAGAACAGAATGCCCCGGTTCAGCGACTCCACCTCCGTCAGGATGGTGGCCCCCGTGGTGGTGAAGCCGGAGACTGTCTCAAAGAAGCAATCTACAAAGCTCTCTATGGAGCCGGAGATGTAAAAGGGCAGCGCACCGAAGAGGGACACGGCAATCCACGCCAGCGCCACTACCGCCAGGCCGTCCCGTGCGAACAGAGACGCCTGCCGCGGCTTTTTGAAGCTCAGCAATCCTCCGCACAGCACCAGCAGCGCCGCAGGGAGCAGATACGGGACAGGGGATTCCCCATATCCCAGAGCCACCGCCATGGGAAGCAGCAGCAGCGCCGCCTCCACCAGCAGGATACGGCCAATGGCAAAGCCGATCATTCGATAATTCACAGAACTTACCTGCCTTCTCACTCTGCAAGGATATCCCGAAGATCCTCCAGCTGGGTGTCCGTGGTCACTACGATCACATCGTCGTGGAGGTGCAGGACATCATTGCCGGAGGGGATGACGATCTGCCCGTTCTGCCGCACGATACCTGCCAGTAGCAGGCCCCGCTTCAGATTCAGATCCCGCAGGGGCACGCCGGCGAAGGAGATGTCCGGCGTCACGCTGAACTCCAGAGCCTCCACCTTCTCATCCACGATGCGGTGCAGCGTTTTCACCTTGGAGGCGGAGGCGTTCTTCATGGCCCGGATATACTGGAGGATCAGCTCTGTGGTCACCGCACCGGTGGACACCACACTGTCGATCAGGCTCTCGGTGGAGACCAGCTCCAGCAGGGACTTGCGGTTGATCTTCGCCACCACCTTACAGCAGTCGCCGGACTGCTTGGCGGCGCTGAGTGCCATGAGGATGTTGGCCTCGTCCAGGCCCGTGATGGCCACGAAGGCGTCCGTCTGGCTGATTCCCTCCTCGCTGAGGAGCTCGCTGTCCGTCCCGTCTCCCACGATCACCAGCGCGCGGGGCAGTTTCTCGCTCATCTCCACGCACCGCTGCTCGTTTTGGTCGATGATCTTTACGGACATGCCCATCTCCAGCAGCTCAGATGCCAGATAGTAGCACATTTTGCTGGCGCCCACGATCATGACCGAAGAGGCCCGGGCCCGGAATACGCCCAGAAGCCGGAAGAACTTCTCCAGTTCCCGGGGTGCGGCGGTGAGATAGATCTTGTCTCCCGCCCGCAAGGTGAAATCGCCGGAGGGAATGATCGTCTCCCCCTGCCGGGCCACGGCGCAGATCAGCACCCGGACCTTGAAATTCCGGTACAGTTCCGAAAGCCGGGTGCCGTCCAGGGCCGTGTGCTCCGCCACCCGGTACTCCACCAGCTCCAGCCGCCCCTTGGAGAAGGACTCCAGCTTCATGGCGGTGGGGAACCGCAGCACACGGGCAATCTCACGGGCCGTTGCCGCCTCCGGATTGATGGCCATGGACAGCCCCAGCTCACTGCGCATAAACCGCAGCTGGCGGCCGTATTCCGGGCTGCGGATACGGGCGATGGTGTGCTGCACACCCATTTTCTTCGCCACAAGGCACGTGAGGATATTAATCTCGTCGCTGGAGGTAGTGGCGATCAGCAGATCGGCCTGCTCCACATCCGCCTCCTTCTGCACATCGTAGCTGGCGCCGTTGCCGCATACGCCCATCACATCATAGATGTTGATGATGTTCTCAACCAGATGTGGATTTTGGTCGATCACTGTGACCCTGTTCTCCACGGCCAGATGGCGCGTCAGGGCCACGCCCACCTTGCCCGCGCCCACAATGACGATCTTCATGCGGTCCTCCATCCTTTCTTCCGCCGGGACAGGTTCCGTTGGGGATCCTCCGGCGCAATCCTCCCACATTATAGCGGATATATCGGCAAAAGCAAATATCTTTTTCGTCAAATCTCCAAAAAATAGGACGCCGTCTTTCCCCCTGCCTCCCCTTGTGGTATGCTGTTCTGCGGAATATGGGCCCCGCCCGGAGAATAAGGAGACGATGAAATGAGCACCCCTGTCAAACTGCGCCTGTACTGTTCCATCTGTGCCCGGAACGACTTCTACATGGACCGCATCCGGGCCGTTGCCGACGGTCTCGGCCTGGACTACACTCTGGAGAAAATCACAGACGACGATGTGATCGACCGGATGGACCTGCTGATGCCCTGCCTGTACGCCTACTGCCCCGGCTGCCGGGTGCTGAACGAACAGGTGACGAGTGAGCATCCGGAGACCCTCTGCACTCCCGCCCTGGAGATCAATGGAACACTCCGGTTCTGGGGCGTCCCCGCCAGCGACGACGCGCTGCGGCAGGCGCTGTCTTCCTTATAATTAAATAAGGTGCGGCTGCCACGTCCCGGAGAAGGCGGGCGTTCTCCAAAATTTTACTTGACAAACCGGCATAAACCGCATAAAATCAACGTGAAATTATTTTAGTTAAATTATTTTAATTAAAATAATTTCATCATTTTTCGACATAAGGAGTACCAATATGGAATTCGAGCAAGTACGTGATATCATCGTGGAGACCCTGGGCTGCGACGCGGAGCAAGTCACAATGGACGCCTCCCTGGCTGACGATCTGGGTGCTGATTCCCTGGCTTCCGTGGAACTGGTGATGGCTCTGGAAGAGGCCACCGGCATCTCCATTGAGGATAGCGCCCTGGCGGAGATGAAGACCGTCGGCGACGTGATGAACTACCTGAACGCCCACAAGCAGTAATCCCTGCCCCGCCGGCGGGCCCGCGCCCTCCGGCGGGTTCACTTTCCGCTGAGAAAGGAATGCGCTATGACCAACCAAGAGTTTTTTGAGATTGTCGCCTGCTTCGACCGCAGCACCGCTCAGACGATGAAGCTGTCCACGCAGGAGTTCACCATAGAGCTGACCCGTGGCGGCGCGTCTGCGCCTGCGGCCAGCGCACCTGCGGCCGCTCCGGCTGCCGCCGCTGCTCCGGTGCCTGCGCCCCAGAGCAGCTCCTCCTCTATTGACGCGCCTCTGGTGGGCACGTTCTACGCGGCGCCCGCCCCGGACCAGGCCCCCTTTGTCCTGCCCGGCGACCGGGTGTCCAAGGGCCAGACCGTCTGCCTGATCGAGGCTATGAAGATGATGAGCGAAGTTCCCGCTCCCTGTGACTGCGTCATTGAGAGCGTGTGCAAGAGCAACGGCGAGCTGGTGGCCTTCGGCGAGCCGCTGTTCCGTTATCGGCCATGCTGAGGCGGGTATTGATCGCCAACCGGGGAGAGATCGCCCTGCGGGTCCTGCGGGCCTGCCGGGAGCTGGGGATCGAGACGGTGGCCGTATACTCCCAGGCGGACGCGGACGCGCTCCATGTCCAGCTGGCGGGACAGGCGGTGTGCATCGGCCCTGCCCGGGCGGCAGACAGCTATTTGAATCAGGATGCTCTTCTGACAGTGGCCAAAGCCACCGGGTGCGACGGCGTCCATCCCGGCTATGGCTTCCTCTCTGAAAACGCCGACTTTGCAGACGCCTGCGCCGCAGCTGGCCTGACCTTCATCGGCCCCTCCGGCGACGCCATCCGCAAGGCCGGCTCCAAATCTGCCGCGCGGGACCTGATGCGCGCCGCCGGCGTGCCCGTGACCCCCGGCTCCGACGGCCCGGTCGCCTCTGTGGAGGAGGCGCTGACCGCGGCAGAGTCCGTAGGCTATCCTGTGCTGCTGAAGGCGTCCGCCGGCGGCGGCGGGCGGGGCATCCGCCGGTGCGACCGGCCGGAGGATCTGTCCGCGGCCTTTGCGGAGGCCAAGGCAGAGGCCCAGGCCTGCTTCGGCAATGACGAGATGTATCTGGAGAAGCTGGTGCTCCGGCCCCGGCACATCGAGTTCCAGGTGCTGGCGGACCGCTACGGCAACGTCATCCATCTGGGGGACCGGGACTGCTCGGTCCAGCGGCGGAACCAGAAGCTCATCGAGGAGGCCCCTGCCCGGTGTTTGACGCCGGAGCTGCGGGAGCGGATGGGCGCCGCCGCCGTAAAGGCGGCCAAAGCCGTTGGCTATGAGAATGCCGGCACAGTGGAGTTCCTGCTGGACCCGGACCGGGAGCATTTCTATTTCATGGAGATGAACACCCGCATCCAGGTAGAGCACGGCGTCACCGAGCTGGTCACCGGTGTGGATCTGGTGCGCCAACAGCTGCGGATTGCCTCCGGCCTGGCGCTGCGCCTGCGGCAGGAGGATGTGACGCTCCAGGGCCATGCCATCGAGTGCCGCATCAACGCCGAAGACCCTGTGCAGGGGTTCCGCCCCTGCCCCGGACGGGTGGATTTCCTCCATTTCCCCGGCGGCCCCGGCGTGCGGGTGGACTCCTGCCTGTACAGCGGGTGCGAGCTGTCTCCTTACTACGACTCTATGGCAGCCAAGATCCTGGCCTACGCCCCCACTCGGATGGAGACCATCCGGCGGATGCGCCGCTGCCTGGAGGAGTTCACTCTGGAGGGCTTCCCCACCAATGCGGAGCTCTCCTATCAGATTCTGTACCATCCGGAGTTCATTCTGGGAGAGTGCACCACTGCCTTCCTGGATGAACACCTGTCGGAGCTGCTGGAATTCAGCCGCAAGCTCAGTGAAAGCGGGGTGGATGCATGAGTGGGATGAACGGCGTCTTCGCCAAGCGCCGGGCGCGCCTGCTGGCCATGAAGGCCATCCGGGACAATCACATTCCCGGCGATAAAGCCATCACCTGTCCCAAGTGCGGGCAGGACAGCGACCGCAAATCCGTGGCGCAGAACCTGTCGGTCTGCCCCAAGTGCGGCTACCATTTCCCCATCGGCGCCTACTATCGGCTCAGCACGATTCTGGACCCCGGCTCCTTCCGGGAGCTGTTTGAAAAGCTGCCTGCGGCGGACCCGCTCTCCTTCCCCGGCTACCGGGCCAAGGTGGAGGCCGCCCAGCGCAAGACCGGCCTGACGGAGGCCGTGGTCACCGCCACCGGCACCATCGGGGGCCGCAAATGCGTAGTGGGTGTGCTGGACAGCCGCTTCTTCATGGGCTCCATGAGTGCCGCCGTGGGTGAGAAGATCACCCTGGCCATTGAGTACGCCACCAAGAACCGCCTGCCCCTGATCCTGTTCGCCGCCAGCGGCGGTGCCCGGATGCAGGAGGGCATCCTCTCCCTGATGCAGATGGCCAAGACCAGTGCGGCGCTGGCCCGCTTCTCGGAGAAAGGGCTTTTGTATATTTCCGTCTTTACGGACCCCACCACTGGTGGGGTCACTGCCAGTTTCGCCTCTCTGGGCGATATCATCCTGGCGGAGCCCGGCGCTCTGATCGGCTTTGCCGGTCCCCGGGTCATCCAGCAGACCATCGGCCAGACCCTGCCGGAGGGCTTCCAGCGGGCGGAGTTCCAGGAGGAGCACGGCTTTGTGGACGCGGTGGTGCCGCGCCTTCAGATGCGGGACACCCTGTCCCAGCTGCTGCGGCTCCATGAGAAAGGGGGACGCACATGAGCGAACCGCTGACCGCCGCCCAGCGGGTGGCCATTGCCCGCCACCCCCAGCGGCCCAATATCACAGATTATATTCAGGCGCTGTTCACAGACTTCTTTGAGCAGAAGGGCGACCGCCTCTGCGGCGAGGATGCCGCGATCTTGGGCGGCGTGGCCCTGTACCACGGCCGCCCCGTGACCGTCATCGGCACCCGGAAGGGCAAAACGCTGGAGGAGAACCTCAAGTGCAACTTCGGCATGCCCAATCCGGAAGGGTACCGCAAGGCTCTGCGGCTGATGCGCCAGGCGGAGAAGTTCCGCCGCCCCATCCTCACGTTTATCGACACCTCCGGCGCCTATCCTGGCCTGGAGGCCGAGGCCCACGGCCAGGGCGAGGCCATCGCCCGGAATCTCTATGAGATGAGCCGCCTCACCGTCCCCGTCATCGCCCTCATCACCGGCGAGGGCAACAGCGGCGGCGCGCTGGCGTTGGGCGTTGCCAACCGGGTGCTGATGCTGGAGAACTCTGTGTACGCCATCCTCTCTCCGGAGGGCTTCGCCTCCATTCTGTGGAAGGACTCCGCCAGACATGAGGAAGCCTGTGAGCTGATGAAGCTGACGGCGCCGGACCTGCTGGAGCTGGGCGTCATCGACGGCATCATCCCTGAGCCGGAGGGCGGCGCCCATCTGGCTCCTGCCGCCCACATGCGGCAGGTGGATCGGGCTCTGAGCCGCTGCCTGGCGGAGCTCTCCAAAGAGAGCGGAGCCGCTCTGGCCGCAGGCCGGTATCAAAAATTCAGACGCATGGGCGCAGCACCCCAGAAGGAGGAAGCATGAGCGGAATCAAAATCAGAGGCACCGGCCGGTTCGCCCCTGCGAAAATCGTCACCAACGACGACCTGGCAAAAATCGTGGATACCAGCGACGAGTGGATCACCACCCGCACCGGCATCCAGACCCGCCACCACTGCACCACGGAGACCCACACGGATATGTGCGTGGGCGCCGCCCGGCAGGCGCTGGAAAACGCCGGGATTTCCCCGGAGGACATCGGCGCCTGCGTGGTGGCCACTTTCTCCTCCGACTACCTGTCCCCCTCTGCCGCCTGCATGGTGCAGCGGGGGCTGGGGCTGCCCCACGACGCGGTGTGCTTTGACCTGAATGCCGCATGCAGCGGCTTCCTGTTCGCCATCCACACCATGGAGTGCCTGCTGGCCCAGGCCCCCCGGAAGTACGGCCTGGTGATCGGCGCAGAGATGCTCTCCCGGTTCATCAACTGGGAGGACCGGGGCACCTGCGTCCTCTTCGGAGACGGCGCCGGCGCTGTGGTGGTGGAGTGGCGGGAGGACTATCCCTCCATCCACGCCGTTCTGGGCTGCCACGGCGACCCGGACATGCTGGGCGTCACCGGCGCGGAGAAGCCGGCGCCGGCCCGCATCTTCATGCACGGCCAGCCCACCTTCAAGTTCGCCGTTAAGGCAGTGCCCTACTGCATCGACCAGGTGCTGGAAAAGGCCGTCATGGCCATTGAGGACGTGGACTTCTTCGTCTTCCACCAGGCCAACGCCCGGATCATCGACCTGGCAGCCAAAAAGTACCACATCCCCCCGGAGAAGTACTACAAGAACATCCAGAAATACGGCAACACCTCCGCCGCCAGCATCCCCCTGGTCATCAGTGAGCTCCATGACCTGGGAAAGGTGGGGCCCGGCTCCCGGGTCCTGGTGGTGGGCTTCGGCGGCGGCCTCACCTGGGGCGGCGCCCTGGTGGAGTTCGCCTGACTCCCTGCACGTCAAGCAGGCGCTCTGGACGCAAGCCTGTTACCGGCGAAAACTTCAGCTTTATTTAGGCCGCGCACAGCGGCGAATGGGAGATTTTTATGAAAAAGCTCAATGAAATCCTGGGAACCAAGTACCCCTTTATCCAGGGCGGTATGGCCAACATCGCCACCGGCGAGTTCGCCGCCGCCTGCTCCAACGCCGGGGCCCTGGGCATGATCGCCACCGGCGGCTGGGACGGCGACCGTCTCCGCCAGGAGATCCGCCGGGCCAAGGAGCTGACGGACAAGCCCTTCGGCGTCAATCTGATGCTGATGAGCCCCTATGCCGACGACATCGCCCAGATCATTCTGGAAGAGGGCGTGAAAGTGGTCACCACCGGCGCCGGCAATCCCGGCAAGTACATTCCCGCCTGGAAGGAAAAGGGCATCAAGGTGATGCCCGTAGTGGCGGCGGCGGTTCTGGCCAAGCGGCTGGAGCGCTATGGCGTGGACGCCATCATCGCCGAGGGCACGGAGTCCGGCGGCCACGTGGGCGAGATGACCACCATGGCCCTGGTGCCCCAGGTCATCGATGCGGTAAGCGTTCCCGTGGTGGCGGCCGGCGGCATCGCGGACGGCCGTCAGGCGGCTGCGGCCTTTGCCCTGGGTGCCTGCGGCATCCAGGTGGGCACCTGTTTGCTTGCCAGCGAGGAGTGCCCCATCCACCCCAATTACAAGCAGGCCGTGCTGAAGGCCAAGGACAGTGATACGGTGGTCACCGGCCGCTCCATCGGCGGCCCGGTCCGAATCCTGAAGAACAAGATGGCCCGGGAGTATCTGGCCCTGGAGAAGCGCGGCGCCTCTCTGGAGGAGCTGGAGAAGGTCACCCTGGGCGGCCTGCGCCGGGCCGTGCTGGAGGGCGATGTGGAAATGGGTAGCGTCATGAGCGGCCAGGTGGCTGGTATGCTCCACGAGATCCGGCCCGTGGCCGAGATTTTCCGTGATCTGTATGAGAGCGGTATCGCACGGGCGAAGGCCACCGCCGCAGAATGGAGCGACGCAGAATGAAACTGGGCTTTTTGTACGCCGGTCAGGGCAGCCAGCATGCCGGCATGGGCGCCGATCTGTACGAGGCGTTTTCCGCTTTCCGGGCTGTTTACGACCATGCGGAAGTGGATTTTGACCTGAAGAAGGTCACCTTTGAGGACCCGGACGGCATCATCAACCAGACCCGCTACACCCAGCCCTGCATGGTGGCCTTTGCCGCCGGTATGACGGCGGTGCTGCGGGAGAAGGGCATCACCCCCGCTGTGGCGGCGGGCCTCTCCCTGGGTGAGTACTCCGCCCTTCACGCCGCCGGTGTGTTCGACGCCGCCACAGCTATCCGTCTGGTGGCTTTCCGGGGCAAGGCCATGGAGGAGGCGGCTGCCGGCCGGGAGAGCGCCATGATGGCCGTCCTGAATCTGGACCGCAGCCCCCTGCAGGATGCCTGCGACGCGGCCTCTGACCTGGGGTGCGTGGTAATCGCCAACTACAACTGTCCCGGCCAGCTGGTCATCGGCGGTGAGAAGGCCGCTGTGGAGAAGGCCGCCGCCATTGCCAAGGAGAAGGGCGCCCGCCGGTGCCTGCCCCTGAAGGTCAGCGGCCCCTTCCACACCCCCCTGATGGCCCCTGCCGGGAATGCCCTGCGGGAATACTTCCAGGGCGTGGCGTTTGCGGATCCCCAGATCCCCGTGATCTTCAACTGCCTGGGGGATGTGAAGGATGACAGCACCCCCATCCAGGAGCTGTTGGTGAAGCAGGTGCAGAGCAGCGTGTTCATGGAGGACTCCATCCGGAAGATGGCCGACATGGGCGTGGACGCCATCGTGGAGATCGGCCCGGGCAAAGCCCTCAGCGGTTTTGTGAAAAAGACCGTTCCCGGCATACCGGTCTGCGCGGTGGAGACCGCAGCGGATGTGGAGAACCTGCCCGACACGCTGGAACAACTGATAAAGGAGAAGGCATGATGAATTTTGCTGGAAAGACCGCCGTGGTCACCGGCGGCAGCCGGGGCATCGGCCGGGCCATCTGCGAGGAGCTGGCCCGGGGCGGCGCCAATGTGGTGCTGTGCTACGCCGGCCGGGCGGAAGCTGCCCAGGAGACCGTGACCGCTTGCGAGGACCTGGGTGCCAAGGCCCTGGCCGTGCAGTGCAACGTGGCGGACGAGGCCCAGGTGAAGGCCCTGATGGATGCCGCTGTGAAGGAATTCGGCCGGATTGACATTCTGGTGAACAATGCCGGCGTCACCCGGGACGGCCTTGTGATGATGATGAAGGAGGCCGACTTCGACGCGGTGATCGACACCAACCTGAAAGGCACCTTCCTGTGCATGAAGGCCGTGTCCCGAATCATGATGAAGCAGCGGTACGGCCGGATCGTGAACCTCTCCAGCGTGGTGGGCCTCCGGGGCAACGCCGGCCAGGTGAACTACGCCGCCAGCAAGGCGGGTGTGGTAGGCATGACCAAGTCCCTGGCCAAGGAGCTGGCCTCCCGGGGCGTGACGGTCAACGCCGTGGCCCCCGGCTTCATTGAGACGGACATGACCGCTGCCATGCCCCAGGCCGCCAAGGACGCCATGATGCCCACCATCCCTATGCAGCGGCTGGGTGCACCGGAGGATGTGGCAAAGGCCGTGGCCTTCCTGGCCAGCGACGAGGCCGCCTATGTCACCGGCCAGGTCCTGGCCGTCGACGGGGGCATGGCGATGTGAAGCATTCAAGGGGGACAGTGTCCCCCTTGGACGCTCCGCCGGTATGCCACCGGCTCCGCTGAACCCCCATCACCAGTCTGCACCCCAAGGGCACTTCTGCGCCGCTTTCAGCGGCTTGGGTCAAAGTATTTTCGGCAGGTACAGAAGGTGAATTGCCCCGCAGGGGCAAGAGAAGCCGCCCTGGGGTGCGCCCTGCCGAAAATGATTGGAATTTCTTGATCTGCCTCTGGCAGATCAACCGGGGAACCCCGAATGGATTTCCCCAGCCCCCTTCCTTTTGCGGGGCCTTTTGGAACACCTTTTCCGGGTGCTCCCAACTCTATCTACAGGAGGTATACTATGGAACGACGGAGAGTCGTGATCACCGGCCTGGGGGCCGTGACCCCCATTGGCCTTACCGCGGCAGAGAGCTGGCAGGCTGTGAAGGACGGTGTGTGCGGCATCGCTCCCATCACCCAATTCGATCCCACCGATCTGAAGGTCCATCTGGCCGCGGAGGTCAAGGGCTTCGTGCCGGAGAACTACATGAGCAAGCCAGAGGCCAAGCGGATGGGCCGCTTCACCCAGATGGCCGTCGTCTCCGCCAAGGAGGCACTGGACGGTGCTGGCTTCACGTTGGATGAAGCGGAGGCGGATCGCTGCGGCGTCATTGTCTCCAGCGGCATCGGCGGCCTCTCCATCACGGAGGCAGAGCACGACAAGGGCAAGGAGAAGGGCTGGGACCGGGTCTCTCCCTTCTATATCCCCACCGGCATCTGCAACATGGCCGCCGGCCAGATCGCCATCCACACCGGCTTCCGGGGCATGTGCTCCTGTCCGGTGACCGCCTGTACCGGCGGCACCAATGCCGTAGGCGATGCCTTCCACTATATCCGGGACGGTTATGCTGATGTGATGCTCTGCGGCGGCACGGAGTCCGCTGTGACACCTCTGGCCATCGGCGCCTTCACCTCCATGAAGGCCCTGACCCAGAATCCCGATCCCAAGCGGGCTTCCATCCCCTTTGACGCGGAGCGCAGCGGCTTCGTGCTGGGCGAGGGTGCGGCCATCCTCCTGCTGGAGGAGCTGGAGCACGCCAAGGCCCGGGGCGCCCGAATCCTTGCGGAGGTCGTGGGCTACGGCGCCACCTGCGACGCCTATCACATGACCGCTCCCCGGCCCGACGGCAGCGGGGCCGCCAAGGCCATGGAGATGGCCCTTGCAGACGGCGGCGCCAAGCCGGAGGATGTGGACTATATCAACGCCCACGGCACCTCCACCCCCCTGAACGACGCCGGCGAGACGGCCGCCGTCAAGACTGTGTTCGGTGACCACGCCTACAAGCTGGCCATCAGCTCCACCAAGTCCATGACCGGCCACATGCTGGGCGCCGCCGGTGCTGTGGAGGCCATGTTCTGCGCCATGGCGCTGCATGACGGCTATCTTCCCGCCACCATCAACTATCAGGTGCCGGATCCCGCCTGCGACCTGGACGTGGTGCCGGGTCACGGCCGCAGCGCCGATGTGCGCTACGCCATGTCCAACTCTCTGGGATTCGGCGGCCACAACGGCAGCCTGCTGTTCAAACGATGGGAGGCGTGAGACCATGGCAAACGAATTGAATTCCAACCAGATCGCGCAGATCCTACCCCACCGGTTCCCCTTTGCTCTGGTGGACCGGATCACCGATTACGAGCCCGGCCAGTGGGCCAAGGGCCGCAAGTGCGTCAGCGTCAATGAGCAGTTCTTCTGCGGCCACTTCCCCCAGGAGCACGTCATGCCCGGTGTGCTGATCTTGGAGGCCATGGCCCAGGTGGGCGCCGTGGCCATCCTCTCCCTGCCGGAGAACCAGGGCAAGATCGCCCTGTTCGGCGGCGTGAAAAACGCCCGCTTCCGCCGGAAGGTGACCCCCGGCGACGTGCTGGAAATGGAGTGCGTTCTCACCAAGCGCCGCGGGCCGGTGGGCATCGGCGAGTGCAAGGCCACGGTCAACGGCGAGCTGGCCTGTACGGCGGAACTGACCTTCGCCATCGGTGCGGAATGACAGCCGACGCTTTCCCGCCATGCGGGCAAGGCGCGGGAAAGAGGGCTTGCAGCCATGCTGAAAGACGCTTTTTTTAACGTGTACACCAAGTTCAAGCTGCACTTTTACCAGGAGATCTTCAGCCGCTTTCAGGATCGTGAGGCCAGTCTGACGACGGTGGAGACCTTCTGCATGGAGGCCATTCAGGCTCTGGGCAGTCCCACGGTGAATGAATTTGCCACCTTCATGCGGATCTCCCCTCCCAACGCGGCATACAAGGTCAACAGCCTCATCAAGAAAGGCTACATCCGCAAGGTCCAGTCTTCCGACGACCGGCGGGAATACCATCTGGAGATCACTCAGAAGTATATCGACTACTACAACATCAGCACGGCCTACATGACCGCCGTCATGAACCGCATCACGCAGCGGTTTACCCCGGCGGAGTGCGCCAAGCTGGAGGAGATGCTCACCATCATCAGCCGGGAGCTGATGGCAGAAGTGGAGATTCCAGACGCCCTTTCGGGACAAAGCAACTAAAGAAGCGGCACAGGCTGTCAGCCTGTGCCGCTTCCTTTTCAAAACAGTCCCTCCGGAATGCGGATATCCGCTCTGGGGACCTTCTCCCAGGCAAAGTCCTCCAGCAGGCTCTCCCCGCTTCTGGGTTCTGCCGAGGGGTTGAAGCCTGCGAGATATGCCAGCTTTCCCAGGATTTCCGGTGCCGTATACCGCTCTCCCAGCGTGTCCAGCCCTGCATCCGCGTTCCGCTTGCTGAGCCGCTGTCCATCGCTTCCCAGAAGCAGCGGGAAATGGTAAAACGCCGGTGCCTCCAGTCCCAGCAGCCGATACAGCAGCAGCTGCCTGGGGGTGGACGCCAGCAGGTCCGCACCCCGCACTACTTCTGTGACGCCCATGGCCGCGTCATCCACCACCACCGCCAGTTGATAGGCAAATATGCCGTCCGACCGCCGCAGCAGAAAATCCCCGCAGTCCGCAGGCAGCCACTCCCTGTACTCCCCCATGTGGCCGTCGGTGAAAGTGATCTCCTCCTCCGGCACCCACAGCCGCAGGGCGGGGGCGCGGCCTGTGCGCCGGGCCCGCTCTGCCGCCTGCTCCGCGGTCAGACCGCGGCAGGTCCCCGGGTAGACCACCTGTCCATCCTCCCGGTGGGGAGCACTGGCGGCATGGAGCTCCGCCCGGGTACAGAAGCAGGGGTAGACCAGCCCCTGGGCCTCCAGTCGCCTCAGAGCAGCCTGATACAGCGCCGTCCTCCGGCTCTGCTCATAGGGGCCGCTGGGGCCGCCGATGACAGGTCCCTCGTCCCAGTTCAGTCCCAGCCACTGGATGTCCCGGCACATCTGCTCCCCATAGCGCCGCGGGCATCGCGCGATATCCAGATCCTCGATCCGCAGGATCACTCTCCCGCCCTTCTGCCGGGCGCTGAGCCAAGCCAGCAGGCAGCACAAAATATTCCCCAAATGGATGCGCCCGCTTGGCGACGGCGCAAACCGTCCGGTCACCGCCATGGTCTCCTGCCCTCCTTGTCCGTTCATGCCACCCCATTATAGCGGGATTTCTCCGCTTCTTCAAGGCCGTTCCTCCCGTTTCTCCATGGTGAAATGTATCAGATGCAAAACATGCGCAATATCTTCACTCTATTTATGATATAACCATAACGACAGGCAGGTATATGCCAGAAAAGCGTGAACATGACAGTTGAATTCCCCTGCCTCATCCCATGCTTCAGCGTTCAGCGTGCATCTCCTGATCGGCATTTCTCATAAAAGATCGGCGTGGACAAGCAAAGGAGAAAATGAAACGCCCCGTCTTTCCCGACCGGTACAGTACCCCCTGCAGCTCCACACGCTGTATCCCTGTTACGCTGTCGGGCAAATCTGGAGGTATATGGGGGCTTCCCGCATTTATATCCTCCTGGACTGCACACTGGAGTTTTGCCGCGCCATTGAGGCACCATACCGTTCTTCACGCAGCAACAAGGGCCGCCGCTTGATAGCGGCGGCCCTTGTCATCGGGAAACGCAATCAGTTCTTGATGTGGATGGCGCGCTTCTGGACGTTCAGGGCGCACTCCCGCACGGACTCGGAAACCGTGGGATGAGAGTGGATCGTGGAGATCAGCTCATCCACAGTGGCCTCCAGCCGCAGGGCCAGAGCGCCCTCGGCAATCAGGTCCGTAGCCCGGGGCCCGATGATGTGCATACCCAGCACTTCCTCGTACTTGGCGTCGGCGATGATCTTCACCAGACCCTCGCCGCCATTGATAATGAGGGACTTGCCGTTGGCCACCAGCGGGAACTTGCCCACCTTGTAGTCGATGCCCTTAGCCTTGCACTGCTCCTCGGTCAGACCGACAGAGGCAGCCTCCGGCTCCATATACACGCAGGTGGGGTTGGTCTTTTCGTCATACACAGCAGGGATCCCCATGATGTTCTCCGCAGCCACTTCGCCCATGGCGCTGGCGGTGTGGGCCAGCTGGGCCTTGCCGAAGACACAGTCGCCGATGGCGTACACGCCGGGCACGCTGGTCTCCATCTTGTCGTTGACGATGATCCGGCCCCGGTCGTTGGCAAGGCCGGCAGCCTCCAGGTTCAGGCTGGCGGTGTTGGCCTTCCGGCCGATGGCCACCAGCACCTTCTCCGCCTCAAAGCTGACGGTCTCGCCGGCCTTGTTCTTGCAGACCACCTTGGCGCCCACGGGAGAGGCCTCCACGGCCTGCACCGGGCACTCCAGGTTGAACTCCATGCCCATCTTCTTCATGTGCTTCACGCCGATGGCAGTCAGGTCGCCGTCCAGCATGGGCAGCATGTGGTCCAGTGCCTCCACCACGGTGATCTTGGTGCCGAAGGCCGCGTAGGCGCAGGCCAGCTCCAGGCCGATGACGCCGCCGCCGATGACCACCATGCTCTTGGGCAGCTTCTCCAGGCTCAGCGCACCGGTGGAGTCGATGCAGTTGGGATTCTCCTTCAGGCCGGGGATGGGCGGCTGGGAGTTGACGGAGCCGGTGGCCACGATGATGGCGTCGGCGGTCATCTCCTCCACGGAGCCGTCGGACTTCTTCACAGAGAGGGTCTTGGGGCCGGTGAAGCTGGCCTCGCCGTCCACGCGGGCGACCTTGTTCTGCTTCAGCAGCCCGGCAACACCCTGGGTCAGCTGCTTGCTGATGGCGTTCTTGTGGGCGATCACCTGGGGGAAGTTCACCCGGACGCCGTCCGCCTCCACGCCGATCTCCGCGCCCTGGTCCTTGATCTGGGACACCAGCTCTGCGCTGTGCAGCAGGCACTTGGTAGGGATGCAGCCAATGTTCAGGCAGGTGCCGCCCAGGTGCTCCCGCTCCACCAGGGTCACCCTGGCGCCCAGCTGGGCCGCCCGGATGGCGGCCACATAGCCGCCGGGGCCGCCGCCGATGACCAGCACCGTCCCAGGCCCGTTGGGGGCAGCCGCGGCCTCCACAGCCGGGGCGGCAGGTGCCGCGGCTGCGGTGGGGGCCCCCACCTGCTCGCCGGGCCGGCCGATGTAGCCCAGCAGGCCCTTTACCGGCACGTCGGCGCCCTCCTGGGCCACGATCTTCAGCAGGACGCCGTCGGTTTCCGCCGCCACCTCGTTGGTCAGCTTGTCGGTGGTAATCTCCAGCAGGGGCTCACCGGCCTTGACGGGATCGCCCTCCGCCTTCAGCCACCGCTCCACGGTGCCCTCCTCCATGGTCAGCCCCAGCTGGGGCATTTTGATTTCCGTTGCCATTGTTTACGCTCCTCACAGCAGGATGTCCATGGGATGCTCCAGCAGATCCCGGACTGTCATCTCGAATTTGGCCGCCACCGCGCCGTCCAGCAGTCGGTGGTCGAAGGTCAGGGAGATCCGCAGCACCTGATGCTTGGCGATGGTGCCGTCGTCCTCCATCACCAGCTCATCCTCCGTGCAGTTGACGCCCAGAATGGCCGCGTCCGGCTGGTTGATGATGGGGGTGAAGCTCTCCACGCCGAACATGCCCAGATTGGACACAGTGAAGGTGGAGCCCTTGTACTCGTCGGCGCCCAGCTGGTTGGCACGGGCCCGCTCCGCCAGATCCCTGGCCTTGGCGGACAGGGCCTCCAGGCTCAGAAGGTCCGCGTCCCGGATCACGGGGACGATGAGCCCCGCGTCCAGAGCCACCGCCATGCCCAGATTCACATGGGCCCGGCGGATGATCTGCTCCCCGTCCAGGCTCACCAGGATCTCCGGATGACGGCGCAGGGCCTTGGCCACGGCCTTCAGCACAAAGTCATTGACAGAGAAGGCATGGCCCTCCTCCTTCAGCTTTTTGCGGAAGGCCAGCAGGGCGGTGACGTCCACCTTCACCGTCTGGGTGACGGTGGGGATCTCCACAGCAGAGGTGTACATCCGCTGGGCCACCACCTTCCTCATGCCGGTGAGCTTCTCCACCGTGTCACCCTCCATCAGCTCCAGATTCTTCACCGGGAAGGCGGTGCCGGAGACAGCCGCAGGCGCGGCGATCTTCCGATCAGCAGGGGCGGGAGCAGCTGCCTTGGGCGCGGATTCCGCCGCGGCCAGGATGTCCCGCTTGACGATCCGGCCGCTGGGGCCGGTGCCGGTGAGGACGGTGTAGTCCACGCCCATCTGTCCGGCGATCTTCCGGGCCAGGGGAGAGATTCGGATCCGCTTGCCCCCGGCCGCCGGGGATGCCGCAGGGGCAGAAGCCAGCGCAGCCGCAGGCTCCGCAGACGGGGCAGCAGAAGCCGCGGATACAGCGGGGGCAGTAGTCTCCCCCACCTGTTCGCCGGGCTGGCCGATGTAGGCCAGCAGTCCCTTCACCGGCACATCCTCGCCCTCCTGGGCCACGATCTTCAGCAGGACGCCGTCCTGCTCGCTGGTGATTTCATTGGTGAGCTTATCAGTGGTGATCTCCACCACCACGTCCCCGGCCTTTACAGCGTCTCCCTCGTGCTTGATCCACTGGGAGACGGTTCCCTCCTCCATGGTCAGGCCCAGCTGGGGCATCAGTACTTCATAAGCCATCTCACACGCCTCCTCACTTGTTCAGCACGCGCTTGACAGCCCGCACGATATCCTCCGGATGGGGGAAGTTCTTGTCCTCCAGCACCGGGCTGAAGGGGGAGCAGATGTTCAGGCCGCAGACCCGTTCCACCGGGGCGTCCAGCTCATCAAACAGCTCCTCTGCGATCTGGGCAGAGAGCTCACCGGCGTAGCTGCCCCGCTTGACCTCCTCGGAGACGATGATGACGTTGTGGGTCTTGGAGACGGACTTCACGATGGCATCCCAGTCCAGGGGCACCAGAGTCCGCAGATCCAGGACCTCCACGTCGATGCCCTCCGCCTCCAGGGTCTGGGCGGCCTCCAGGGCGAAGTGGACCTCACGGCTCCAGGTGATGATGGTCAGGTCCCTGCCCGCCCGCTTCACGTCCGCCGCACCCAGGGGGATGGTGTACTCCCCATCGGGGATCTCCTCCTTGTGGGCGTACAGCAGCTTGTGTTCCAGGAACACTACCGGGTCGTCGTCCCGGATAGCGGACTTCAGCAGGCCCTTGGCGTCGGCAGCGGTGCAGGGGGCCACCACCTTCAGTCCCGGGAAGTGGCAGAAGAAATTCTCCAAGCACTGGGAATGCTGGCCTGCGTTCCGGCGGCCGGCGCCCATGGGCGCCCGCAGGACCATGGGGACGCTGCACTGTCCGCCGGTCATGTAGCGGATCTTGGCAGCCTGGTTGAACAGGGGATCCGCGCACTCCGTGGCGAAGTCATCGTACATCAGCTCCACCACGGGCCGCAGCCCCCGCATCGCGGCGCCCACGGCCATGCCCACAAACCCCTCCTCGGAGATGGGAGTGTCAATGACGCGGTTGGGGCCGAACTCCTCCAGAAAGCCCTTGGTGATGGCGAACACATTGCCCATGACGGCCATGTCCTCGCCCATGATGAAAACCTTTTCGTCCCGGAGCATTTCCTCGTGCAAGGCTTCACCGATGGCCTTGCTGACGGTGATCTTCTTGCTCATCTCGCCACGCACCTTTCGTTGTCAGTCACATACATATCATCCAGCACCGTCGCGGGGTCCGGATATGGGGACGCATCCGCGAACTTCACAGCCTCGTCCATCTCGGCCTCTGCGTCCTGCCGGATGGCGTCCAGCTCCTCCTGGGCGGCGCCGCTCTCCAGCAGCCGCCGCCCCAGCTTCTCGATGCCGTCGTTTGCCAGGGCGTGCTCCATGTACTCCTTGGGGCGGTAAACCGCCGGGTCACCGCAGTAGTGGCCCTGATAGCGGTATACCTTGGCCTCCACCACATAGGGTCCCTTGCCGCTGCGGGCGTGGTCCAGGGCGACCTTCATAGCCTCATACACCGCGATGGCGTCCGTGCCGTCCACCACGGCGTAGGGCACGCCGTAGGCCGCGGCCCGGGAGGCCAGATCCGGGGTGTTGGTGACCCGGTGGATCTCCGTGGACACGCCGTAGCAGTTGTTCTCAATGAACCAGACCAGCGGCAGCTTCCAGGCGGCGGCCATGTTCAGGGACTCGTGGAAGGAGCCCTCGTTGGTGGAGCCGTCGCCGAAGCAGCCCACGGTGACGGAGTCGTCCCCCATGATCTTGGAGGCCAGGGCGCTGCCGGCGGAGATGGGCTGCCCGGCGCCCACGATGCCGTTGGCGCCCAGGTGGTTCATCTTCTCCATGTCCGCAATGTGCATGGAGCCGCCCTTGCCCTTGCAGTAGCCGGCAGCCTTGCCGAACAGCTCCGCCATGGCCCGCTTGGGGTCCGCCCCGCGGGCGATGGCATGGCCATGGCCCCGGTGGGTGGAGGTGAAGTAGTCCCTGGGCTCGATGGCCGCGAAGGCACCGGCCTCCGCTGCCTCCTGACCGATGCTCAGGTGGATGTTGCCCGCCAGCATGCCCTTGGTGAAGCACTCGGCGGCGTGTTCCTCAAAGGCCCGGATCCGGACCATGTCCCGGTACAGGGACAACAAAAAGCTCTTTTCATAGGTAGCCACGATTCAACACGACCTTTCTCAGTGTACGATGGAATAGTAGATAAATACAGGGATCAGGGACAGCAGCGGCAGAATGACCGTCTCCATCGCCACGTGCTTGTAGCCCTTCTTATAGGACACGCCGGACAGGGCGAACAGCATCACTACGGTGCCGTTCCAAGGCAGGGTGTCCAGTCCGCCGCAGGCGATGGAGGCCACCCGGTGGATGATCTCCGGCGTGTAACCCCAGGAGATGAAGGTCTCACCGAAGAGCTCCAGCGCGATAGTCAGGCCGCCGGAGGCGGAGCCGGTGATTCCGGCGATGATGGTGGTGATGGCCGCCACCTTCACCAGGCCCGGCAGCGGCAGGTTGATGATGTTCTCCTGCACCAGGGCAAATACATCGGTGGCGGAGACCACCTTGCCCACGCCCACCACGGCAGCGATGATGATGCAGGGGAAGATCCCGTTGTTGAAGCCCTCGGAGACAATTTCTCCAAAGCCCTTGACGCCGCCCAGGGATTTGCAGAAGAACAGGAGGGACAGCACGCACCCGGCCGTGAGGCCGTACAGCAGCTCCACACCGAAGCCGTTGATGAGGACGAAGGTCACCACCATGGGCAGCAGGGAGATCCAGAAGCCCGGAGCCCGCTGCTCCAGCTCTTTCTCGTCCAAAATGCCGCCCTGGACCTGGTAGAGCTCGATGGCCGCCTCCGGGTCGTCATGACCCTTCTTCACCTGCCAGTAGAGGTAGCCGACACCTACGACGATCATGAACAGCGTGGCCAGCACGCCCTCCACCGGGGCGGCGGTCAGCGCCGTGCCCAGAATCTGAGTGGGAATGATGTTCTGCATCTGCAGGCTGCCGGGCATCTGGCCCATGGCAAAGGTGGCGATGGCCAGGCCGGTGATGCCGGGGAACAAGTACCATGGGATGCCCGCCTTGGGGAACAGGATCTTGGCAAAGGGCAGCAGCACGAAGATCATCACGGTCACCTGGATGCCGCCGTACACCAGCAGGGCGCCTACCAGCACGTAGATCAGCAGCGTCCACTGGGTTCCGGCCTTGTTGATGAGGGTGCTGCTGATGCGCCAGGTGGCGCCGCTCTTGTCATACAGCGCGCCCAGCAGGGCGCCCAGGGCGAAGATCACCAGCCAGCTGCCCACGAAGTCCTTCATGCCGATGAGGAAGGGGCCGTCCGCCCCCACCAGGGAGGCCGCCACGTCCAGCCCGCCGAACAGGGCCACGATGGCCGCAGCCAGCACTGCCGCCAGGAACATGCTGATTTTTTTGTAAGCCGCAAAGATCAGCACCGCGAATGCCAGAATGATTCCAATCACGCTCACTACGATCATGTTGTCTATATCCTCCCGTCCTTCTCTGTCAGATTTGATGAAAGCGGCGCCCGTTGCCGTGTACCCTCCTTTCCCGCGCCCCCCAATATGTCTTCCAATTTGAATTTTAGCAACTGGCAATTCAATAGTGAAATACCATGTTTTTATGCAGGAATAACAAAAACTTATAAACAGCTAGTCAAAAAAATGTCAATTCGCACTTTTGGCATAAAGAAAATCTTGATTTTTCAATAAAACTCCTTTATTCTTAAAGAAAAGCGCGGCGGTGCGCCGCCGGAGGGATGGGAGGTCTGCCGGATGCTGAATCTGAAGCGGCTGCAATATCTGGACGCGGTCTACCAGTATAAGAATTTCACCCAGGCCAGCGAGGCGCTCTACGTGTCCCAGCCGGCCATCTCCTCCGCCGTCCAGGCGCTGGAGGAGGAGCTGGGGGTGCGGCTGGTGGTCCGCAGCTCCAAGGGCGTTACCTTTACATACGAGGGCGAGCAGTTTATGATCTGGGCGCGGCGCATCCTCAGCACCTGTGAAGCGGCGGAAAATGCCATGCGGGATCTGGCCGGCACGGCGGAACAGCGCCTGCGGCTGGGAATCTCCCACGTGCTGACGAATCCCATCGTGCCCATGATCTTCTCCACCTTTCTGCGGGAGCACCCCAAGGCGCAGATCTACCTGAACGAGGGCTCCATGAACAAGCACGTGGAGATGGTGACGGGTGAAATGCTGGACCTGGCTTATAACGCCTTCCCCACAGCGCCGGAGGCGGAGGAGCTGGAGATCATTCCTATGGGCACTATGGAGATCCACGCGGTGCTGCATCCGGACCATCCCCTGGCGCGGCTGGACCGGATCCCCCTGGCGCGGCTGGGGGAGGAGAAGCTCATTATGATGGACGCCCAATCCAAGGTGAAGGAGTTGATGAGCCGGGAGTTTGAGCGCCATCAGGTGATCCCGGACATTCTCTTCAATTATGACCAGGTGCTGTGCATGGCGAATCTGGTCCGCTCCTGCCGGTACGTGGGCATCATCAGCGTGGCCCAGGGCCAGCAGGCCCTGGGCTGCGAAGGGCTGGCGATCCGCCCCTTCGAGGAGCCGGTGGTGTTCGACGTGGGGTTCTTTCTCAAAAAGGGGCGCTATCTGCCCAAGCTGGGGTGGGAGCTGATTCGCTTCATCCAGGAGAACACCCTGCGGGGCGGCACCTAACCGCGGGAACTCCTTTCCAAAACATCATGGCAAAAAAGCTGGCTGCCCGGCGGGCAGCCAGCTTTTTTGCGACGCAGCTGCATCGCAGAAATTTGTGAACGGTATTTCCCTGCCCTTCCCAGGCAGCAGGATCCGGATGCGCCCCCTCATGCGCAGCGGCGAGCGTTTCTTTTCGCGGCGCGCTGCCGTACTTGTGAAGCTCCGTGCCTGTTCAATGGACCGTATCCTGAAACAGCCGGACCATGGCCGCCACGGCGCGGTCCGCCCCGTCGGGGTCATGGGCGAGGACGGCCTCCATGATGGCGTAATGGGTGTTGTAGATCCGCAAATTGATCTCCCGCAGCTGCTCCGGTGTGTAATCCCGAATCGTCTCCACAAACACATCCGTGTTGAGGCGGACAATCACGTCATTAATCAGAGAGGCCAGCGTGTTGTGGCTGGCCTTGGCCAAAGCACTGTGGAACGCCACATCATACTCCTGGAAGCTGAAGAGGCTGTCCAGGTTGGCCTTCGCGCCCTCCAGGGTCTGCCGGAGCGCCTCGGCATCCTCCTCCGTGTGGTGGATGGCAGCCAGACGGGCGCAGCTGCGGTCGTTGATATGCCGATACTCCAGCAGCTCATCCAGATTGATGGCCCCCATGGCCACCAGGTTTTTCAGGGGCTCTTCCACGGATTTCAGGGAGACGCCCCGGATCACCGCGCCGCCGGAGCTGCCCACGGCGGTTTCGATCAGTCCCTCCTGCTGGAGCATCCGCAGCGCTTCCCGCACCACAGGGCGGCTGCGCTGGAACATCTCCGCCAGCTCCCGCTCCGGCGGGAGCCGGTCCCCCGGACGCAGTTCCCCGGAAATGATCTTGGGGTAGATCTGATTGTAAATAGCCTCGGACGCCCGCTGGGTCTTGGCAGGCGTGAAGAGGGCCTTGGAAGAAGGCTGCTCCATCATGGTTCTCCTTACCCTTCCTGCTTTTTGTGAAAAGTATATCATACTCGAAAGCCGGAATCAAGGGAGAGTCCGTAGGATGCCTGCAGGAGTGGCGAGACATATCCACACGCGACATTGTTAAAAATTGTGCAAAATAGCTCGTTATTTTAATAACGCTTGACGAGCATTGGGTAAAGTGCTATAAAATAAAGCAAGAAATATAAATGGTAAAACCATTTATAAGGCAACATATTTTGTTGTCAGGCCGGCGGCACGACTGTCATGTCCCGGCAGCAAGCGACCCTTCGCAGAGAATCGACAGGATAAAAGAAAAAGGAGTGTTTGATGTGAAAAAGACGTTGGCAATGGTATTGGCACTTGTGATGATGTTTACCCTGCTGACAGGCTGCGGCGGTGGAGGCGGTGATTCCGGCGGAGACGGCACCGGCGCGGAATACACCTGGCGCATGGCGCTGAACGGCAGTGCCCCCGGCGAGCTGGGCTATGATATGGCCACGTTCTTCAAGGAGAAGGTAGAGGAGCTCACATCCGGCCGCGTCTCCATTGAATTCTACGGCGGCAACAGCCTGGGTTCCACCACTGAGGTGCTGGAGGGCATGGCTGCCGGCGTAGCGGACATCACCTGCGAGTCCGTGGGCACGCTGGCTCCCTTCACAAATCTGGCAAATATCGACATCATGCCGTACATCTACAACGGTTACGACCACTTCCAGGCGGTCTGGGGCGGCGAGCTGGGCCAGGAGATTCTAGACACCGTGGGCAATGACTCCGGCTTCAAGCTGATAGGCGCCGGTTACCGTGGTGCCCGGATCGTGACCGCCACCAAGGAGATGAAGACCGTGGAGGACTTCGCCGGCTTCAAGCTTCGCAGCCCCAATCTGGAGGGCTACATCAAGGTTTGGGAGTGGATGGGCTCCGCCCCGACTCCCCTGGCTATGGGCGAGACCTACACGGCTTTGCAGCAGGGCACCGTGGATGGGCAGGAGAACTCCATCCTGGACTCCCAGAGCTATTCCTTCCAGGAGGTCTGCCCCTACTGGATTCTGACCAACCATGTATACAGCGCCAACACCATCATCATGGATAAGGCGTACTTTGAATCCCTGCCGGAGGACATCCAGTCCGCGCTGGAGGAGGCTGCCGTCTATGCCGGCGAGCAGATCGGTCAGGAGGTGCTGGAGCGGGAGGATGCCGCCAAGGAAGAGCTGACCGCGGAAGGCGTCACCTTTGTGGATGTGGACAACGCCGCCTTTACCGAGCATTTCAGCGGCTATGCGGAGGCCAACTTCCCCGATCTGGCCGACTGGTGCAACCAGATCCGTGCACTGGCTCCCAATGCCTGACAACCGCCACGAAGGACATAGCGAGGTGTCAAACATGCTGAGAGGATATTCCAAATTCCTAGATGTCCTGGAGAAGGTCGAGAAAGCGATCCTGGCTGTCACCGTAGGGATTATGGTCATCATCATCGCCTACCAGGTCATCATGCGGTACATCTTTGCCCACGCCAACTCCTGGAGCGAGGAGCTGGCCCGGTATCTGTTCATCTACGACGTGATGATCGGTGCAGCCATTGCCATCCGCCGCAACAGCCATCTGCAGATCGACATTCTCATCAATCTGATGAAGCCGAAGGTGCGGACCATCCTCACCATCATCGCCACTCTGGCCGGCATGGTGTTCATGGTATTCCTGCTGTCCTACTCCATCACCCTGGTGCAGACCGGCGCCCGCACCATGTCTGCGGGGCTTGGGATCCCCATGTCCATCCCCTATTCCTGTATGCCCGTCGGCATCGTGCTGATGCTCCTGACTTCCATTGAGGTCCTCTTCAAGAACATCTCTGCCCTGCGCGGGGCCGGAAAGGAGGCCCAGGTATGAACGCCGGCCTGTTAATCATCATTCTGCTGCTGGGTCTCGCCCTCCTGGGATTCCCCATCTACATCGCCCTGGGCATCGGCGCCCTGGCGGCCCTGAACCTGGCGGACCTGCCCCTGATTGTGCTGCCTCAGAGAATGTTCGCGGGCATGAACGGCAGCGCCCTGCTGGCCATCCCCTTCTTCATTCTGGCGGGCAATATCATGTCCCGCAGTATTACAGGAAAACTGATTGACATTTGTAATGCCATTATAGGACACATCAAGGGCAGCCTGTCCCTGGTGACCATTCTGGCCTCCGCCCTGTTCGGCGCTATCTCCGGCTCCGGCGTGGCCACCGCCTCCGCCATCGGCGGCATCACCATCCCCGCCATGAAGCGGGAGGGCTATCCCGCCCCCTTCGCCGTGGGCGTAGCGTCCATCTCCTCCATCCTGGGTCCCATCATTCCGCCCTCCATTGTGCTGATCGTGTACGCCAGCATCACCAATGTGTCCGTGGCGGAGCTGTTCCTGGGCTCCGTGTTGCCGGGCATCATTCTGGCGGTGGCTCTGATTGCCTACGGCCTGTATTACGGCCACAAGCACAATCTGCCGGCCCATGAGAAGCCCAACCTGAGGAAGATCGGCGCCTCCGTGCGCAAGGGCATCTGGGCGCTGCTGATGCCCATCATCATCCTGGGCGGCATCTTCGGCGGCATCTTCACCCCCACCGAGGCCTCTGCCGTGGCAGTGGTGTACAGCCTGATCATCAGCCTCTTCGTATACAAGGACATGAGCTTCAAGGAGCTGCCCCAGGTGTTTGTGGAGGGCGCAGTTTCCACCGCCACCATCATGGTGATGGTGGGCCTGTCCTCCGCCTCCAGCTATGTAATCACCACCTCCGGCCTGCCCCAGCAGCTGGTCTCCTTCTTCAGCTCCATCACAAACAGCCCCGTCGTCATTCTGCTGCTGCTGAACATTCTGTTCCTGATCATCGGTATGCTGATGGAGGCCAATGCGGCTGTGGTGATGATGACCCCGATCCTGCTGCCGCTGTTGAATGCCTTCGGCATCGATCTGCTGCAGTTCGGCATCGTCATGAGCTTCAACCTCTGCATCGGTCTGGTGACGCCGCCGGTGGGCCTGTGTCTGCTGCTGTGCAACCAGACCGGCGAAACCCGGCTGTCTCACTCCCTGAAGGCCATGATGCCCATGCTGCTGATCTCCATTATCGTGTTGTTCCTCATCACCTATGTCTCGCCCCTCACCACCTTGCTTCCCAGCATCATGGCGGGCTGATTGCGAAGAAAGGAAGTCTTGGATATGCAAAAAATCGGATTTTTGGGAATGGGCGTCATGGGACTGCCTATGGCGAAAAACGTGGTGCAGAAGTGCGGGCTGCCCGTGCTGGGCTACGATGTGGTCCAGCAGCAGATGGACGCCTTCCGGGAGGCAGGCGGCATCCCCGTCAGTGACCCGGCAGAAATCTACAAGGCCTGCGACGTGATCCTCCAGATCCTGCCCACCCATCCCATCATCCGCAACAGCGTGGAGCAGGCCATCCAGTACGGTAAGCCCGGCAATGTGATTGTGGACCTGAGCTCCACCGCACCGGACATCATTCTGGAGCTGTACCAGCAGGCCAAGGACGCGGGGATGTTCCTGCTGGACTCCCCGGTCAGCGGCGGCAACCCCATGGCCATCGCCGGGACGCTGGCCATTATGACCGGCGGCGACAAAGAGGCCTTTGACAAGGTAAAGCCGGTCCTGGCGTGCATGGGCAGTCCCGTTTACACCGGCGGCCCCGCCAGCGGCAGCGTCACCAAGCTGGTGAACAACATGATCGGCGGCGCCATCCTGGTGGCCATTGCGGAGGGCTATGCCTTCGCGGCCAAGGCGGGCATCGACCTGCAGACCACGTTCGAGGCCACCCGGGGCGGCTTTGCCGGCGGTCCCATGTACGACAACAAGGTGCCCAAGATCATTAAGCGGGACTACACCCCCGGCGCGCGGATCGCCGTCCACCGGAAGGACATCCTGAACGCCAAGCACTATGCCCACAAGCTGGACATCGACACGCCGCTGACAGATGTGGTCCTCCATGTGATGGACTGGATGAACGACAACGGCCACATCGACGAGGACCAGGCGGCACTGGTCAAGTATTACGAGGACAAGATGGGCGTGAAGGTCGGCCGGGAGGAGACGGCAGACTGACGCTTGTCAGACGATCAATCTCAGAGTGCGCGGGGACCGGATGCCTGTCCGGTCCCCGCGCATTTCTGTAAAGAGGGGCCGCCGGCTTTGCCGGCGGCCCCTCTTTGATTCAGGAGATCAGGTCTGCTCCAAAGGCTCACGCCCCGGCAAGGCACTGCTCCAGCGCATCCAGCGCCTCTCCGGCATCCGCTCCGTCTGCGGTGATCGTGATCCGCGTCCCCGCTCCGATGGACAGGGAGAGCACACCCAGCAGGCTTTTGGCATTGACGTTGTTGTCGCCGTATACGACGCGGACGACGCTGGTAAAGCGGTTGGCAGTCTGGATGAACCGGGCCGCCGTCTGATGGTGCAGGCCGTCAGGGACCTGGACCGTGACTTCTCTCGTGCACAGCATAAGAAGACCTCCTCAGTTTCTCCTTGCCGCGGGCTGTCCGCCCGCTGTGATGGAACAAAATGATTATACCTTCTTTTTCCTGTCCGGGCAAGGGGGTAACGCAAACCCGAGAGCGCCGGGATGGCCCCTGACAGAAGCATGGAGACGTGCCGCATCCGAAGGCACAGCCATCCCGCAGCCTCACGGCCTGCCGCTCCGGGGAACCAGGGGTATCCCGCAGGGCCGCATCAGCTGGAGTGCGCAATGCCCAGCGGCAAAATCCCTGATGCGCCGGGTTCCATCCCAGGGGCTTTTCACAGTCTCCGCATCATTTGACACCCGAAAAAGTCCCATGCCTCGGCTCCCGCCCCCTGCTGCCCCGTAAATAGCATCCGCCCCAGCGCATCTCCTCTACGGCAGCATCTGCTTCCGGTCCAGCTCCTCCAGCCAAGCGGCCGTGTTTGCGAAAATGGTCCGGTAAAAGCCGCTGTCCATGAAATCGTCGAAATCCTCCATCTTCAAAAAGGCGGCGTTCTGGGTGTGGCGGCCGTCGATCTCATCCAGGTGATTCAGCACGCCGTACTCTTCGCCATAGAGGCCGATGAACTGCCAGAACACGGGGAAACGGGAGGTCTTGATGAGGATCTCCTCGATCTCCCAGTCGGACTGCAACCGGCCATCCGTCAGGAACAGCACCAGAATGGGCCTGCGCAGGCCGCCGTAGATCATCATGATGTCCCGCATGGCCTCCGGCTCGTTGTTGTACTGGTAGTTGAGCATGCTCATCCACCGCTCGTATCCGCCGGCCTGAGAGAAGGTGTAGTCCCGGATGTTATCCAGCGTCACCGGCTCCAGCTGGCGGCTCTTCGCAGCAAAGGCCCAGCAGTCCAGGGCGCCGCTGTCTGACAGGGTGGAGGACAGGGCGAAGAACTTGTCGAACATCTGCTGGACCCGGCCCCCGCGGTACAGGTCGAACATGGAGCCGGAGGCATCGGCGCACAGGACCGTCTGAAGGTCCCTCTCCGCTGCCCGGGGCACCTGGGCCAGTGCTGCAAAGGAGGCTTTGTACAACGGCGCCAGGAAGTCCAGGTCCCCTTGGCAGCGGCGGGCCAGCCCCTCCATGCGGGTGCAGACATGGGGCGGCAGGGAGCGCAGGATGTCCCCCACGGAAGGAGGCGGACCGCCGGCGGGCGCGGCCGGCTGCCGGGTTGTCCGGGCAGACACAGCTGTCCGGACAGGCGGCGGAGGCGGCGGGACCGGGTCTGACACCACGCCGCCGAAGCTCTCCACCAGGGCCCGGAGGCCGCCGTTGAAGCCCCGGCCCACGGCGCTGAACTTCCAGTCCCCGTTTTTCCGGTAGAGCTCGCCGGCCACGATGGCTCGCTCCCCGGAGAACTCGTTCCCCGCGTAGGCATACCGGGCCATCTCCTCCCCTCTGACCCACAGACCGATGCTGCCCTGTTCCAGCTCCCGCAGGGTGCGGCCGCCGTCAATGGCGGCAGTGAAGGAGAGCCGCTGGATATGGTCCGGCAGGGCCGCCAGATCCACCTGGAATCGGGCCGTTCCGCCGGATGCTCCCTCAGAGAGGGCCATGGCCCCTTCCGGCGAGCGCCGCTGGTTATAGAAAAGAAAATACCGCTCGTCGGAGAGGCGGCCTGCGCTGTCCAGGCCAAAGCAGGACACGTCGACCGCCAGGGGCCCCTGATGCCGCAGCTCCACCTCCAGGGTCCAGGTCCGGCAGACGGTTTGAATGGAGATCTTCTGTCCCCGCTGCAAATCCAACATGACTTCGGCTCCTCTCCCGTGTTATTTGTGGCCCGCCACCCAGCGGAAGCCGAAGTGGTAATGGGCGTCCACAGCCCGGTGGCTGTTGAAAAACAAGTCCTCCCGCCGGACCTCCAGCCCGCCGTCCCGGCCGGTGAGGCTGGCCAGGACGCAGAACCGTTCGTTGCTGTTGGGGTTGTCGATCTGGACCTCAATATCCGGCGCCCCCTGCTGGCTCAACACCACCCGGGCGTTGGTGGACCGCCAGTTGGGCACGCCCTCATAGATGAAGGCGAAAACCACGGCGAAGTCGATCAGCTCCGGCCGGAAGAAGTCCATGTTTTCGCCGTTGGCGCTGGCGCCGGAGCGGTCGTCCTTGTCCAGCTTGATGTAGGGGGGCTGATCGGCGACACCGAAGCTGTTGCCCAGGGCCTGGATGACCCCCTGCCGCCCGTCCTTCAGCCGGTACATACAGGCCAGATCCAGGTCGATGCCCCGGCTGAACAGGCCCCGCCGCTGGTCCCAGTTCAGGTTCACGTGGATGCGCCGACGGTTTTTCGTCAGGTCGATCTTGTGGCTCTCTCCGCTCTTCTTCAGGCTGATTTTGGAGAGATTCACCTTCGGCTCCGGCGGAGCGGGTGCCGGGGTCGGCGGGTCAGGCTTGACCTCCTCCCCGCCGAAGTGGGCCAGCAGGGCGGAGAGTCCCCCGTTGAAGCCGCTGTCCACCACGGAAAAGCGCCAAATCCCATCCTTGCGGTACACCTCGCAGAGAATCAGGGCCTTCTCCTGCTGATACCCCGCACCGGTGAAGACATAGGCCGCCCGGTCCAACTCTCCTTCCAGCGTCAGGAGTCCCCGGGCCAGCGCCTGCATGGTGCCGCTCTCCGCCGCCACCGTCACCACCAGCCTCTGCAGGAAGCCCGGAAGGCGGTTCAGGTCCACCGAGAATACCGTGGACTCCCCGGACTGGTGCATGGAGACGGCGCCCTCCGGCGAACTGGTCTGGTTGTAAAAAATAAAATAACGGTCGTCGGACAACTTCCCCGCTCCGTCCACGCCGAAGCAGGTCACGTCCGCCTCGCTCCCCGGCAGGGACACCGTCACGGAGATTCGCAGCTGTCCGCTTCCGGTCAGGTCCGCCAGTTTGCACTTCTGTCCCTTCTGCAGTTCCATGGGATCCCGTCCTTTCTCGCATATCCGTTTCTCCGCCCTGCGGGTTTACCTCCCTATTTTAGTGGATGGCGGCCGCCGAATCAAGAAGTGGATCCGGTTTTTCAACCCAGCGGGCGCAGATCTATCCGGCCGCCGCAGGCCCGCTATGCGTCTCCCCGCAGCAGAAACAGCCGGAGGACCTTCTCAGCCAGCCGGACCTCCCGGGGCGTGCACCGGGCCAGCAGGGCCTCTATGGCGGTCAGATCTGCATCGGGCTGAATCTCCTCTCCCAAAAGGATATACTCCATTGAGAGCTGCGACGTCTTCGATAATTTAATCAGCGTGTCAATGGACATCTGCGAGGTCCCCACCTCGATCTGGCCGTAATAGCCGGCGCTGATATCCGCCAGCTCGGCAAACTCCTCCCGGGTGAGGCCCAGAAGGGTCCTCTGCTGCCGCAGCCGGTGCCCCATGGCGACTCGCTCCTGTTTTGTCATCTGTTTCACGCTCCTTTTAGAATAAGTCTATTCTGGAACGTGTCCATTCAAAATATGCTATAAGATATTGATTTTAGTTATCTTATAGTGTATATTTTGAGTGAGAAAATCTCCGTATCCATTGTGGTGCAATGGATTAGGAGTTTTTTCAAAAGCGGTTTCACGTGCATAACAATTGTCACAAAAAACGTTAGCTTATAGAGAAGATTCCGTCACCCGCAGGCTTCCAAAAGCAGGAAGGTCATTTTTGTGACACACAAGCGTAACAAAACGAGGAGACGCCATGCAGAGTTACACGCTCAACCGCCCCGATGGAGCCTTGCTTTGCCGGGTGCTGGAACAGCATACAAATGATGCCGCGGGAGCCATCCTGCGGCTGGCGTGGATGGCCGGTCTGATGCGGGACGAAATCCAGCACCTCACCTGGGCTCAGGTGGATCTGCTGGGCGAACAGCTCCTGCTGCCGGACCGGGCGGTCCCGCTGGCCCCGGAGCTGGCCGCCTGGCTGGAGGCCCTGCGCCGGGAGCGGAACGGCAGCAGCGAACGGGTGGTGCTGTCGGACCGGGACCAGCAGCCCCTGGCGGCCCAGTCCATCTCCCGCCTGGCCCGCGCCGCGCTGGACGCCGGGGACCTGAAGGCCGTCCGCCTGATCGACCTGCGCCACGACTACGTTCTGCGGCAGCTGGAACGTCACGACTGGCAGTACGTCTCCCGGATCACCGGGCTGGAGGCCGCCGCCATGAACGTCCACTTCGCGGCCTACCTGACGGAGAAGAAGGTCTCCACCCGCATCCGCCGGAAGGCAGCGCCGCAGATCGACGAGTTCGCCCTCTGGAAGCTGCTGCAGGCGGAACAGGACACCCCCGCCGGGGCGGCCCTGTGGCTCACCTGGCAGCTGGGGCTCCAGGTGGAGGAGATCGCGTCGCTGCGGTGGGACCAGGTGGACCTGCAGAAGGAGCGGCTTATCCTGCCGGACCGGCAAGTCCGCCTGACCAGCGGCGTCCTGTCCATTCTCCAGAAGCTGCGCAAGGCGGCGCCGCCAGAGGCGGAGTGGGTCCTGATGTCCCCCCGCAGCCGCCGCCCCTATGAGCGCACCCGCCTGTCCAAGCTGGTGCGGGCGGCGCTGGTGCAGGGCGGGCTGGACGATCTCTCCCTGCGGGACCTGCGCCTGGACTACGACATCCGGGTGGGCGGCGAGAACCAGGTGCTGGACGTTGTCCGGCGCCAGGGCTCCATCACCCGGAATGAGGTGATGGCCCTTCTGCGGGTCTCCAAGAACACAGCCTACAACCGGCTTCGGCAGATGGTGGCCCGGGGAAAGCTGACCAAAGTGGGAAACCGCTATTACCTGCCCAGCACGGTGGTGCCGCCGGAGGACCAGGAGCAGGCGATCCTGGCGTACCTGTCGGAGGCGGGGTTTGCCTACCGCCAGGACATTGCCCGGGTGCTGCGGATCGGCCCCCGCCAGTGCTGGCCCATTCTCCAGCGGATGCTGGCGGAGCACCAGATCGCCAAGGACGGGCAGAAATACATCCTCTTGCAGAAGGAGGCGTGAGACCGGGCAGCCCCGGTTTCCCGCCTCTCTCTTTTTTGGAAATCTGCAACTTTTGTTACATAAATTACCACGAATCAGGCGCTTTTGAACGGCGTGTTTCGTTTGAATAACAATCACGCCGAATCCGTAGACAATCCGGAAAAACACTGATACATTGGCGTTGCGGACGGCGGGAGTGTCACTGGCGGCCGGCTCTGTGGTTGGTGTAGGCCGACACAAGTTGGTTGGCTAGCCCCCACACGAATCTCAGACCCGGCGGCAGGCATACCGGCGGACCGCAAATATTTTAAAGGAGGAGAAATCCCAAATGAAGAAGTTCCTTTCTCTGGTGCTTGCTCTGGTGATGACCATGTCTCTGGTCACCGTCAGCGCCGGCGCCAAGGACTTCACGGACGACAGCGAGATCACCTACAAAGAAGCTGTGGATGTGATCTCTGCCCTGGGTGTTGTCGACGGTTATTCCGACGGCGACTTCCGTCCCGATGATGTCCTGACCCGTGGCGCGGCCGCCAAGATCATCTGCAACCTGATCCTGGGCCCCACCACTGCCTCTGCTCTGGCGGCCAGCACCGCCCCCTTCAAGGATGTTCCCGTGACCAACACCTTCGCGGGCTACATCACCTACTGCTCTCAGCAGGGTATCATCAGCGGCTATGCTGACGGCACCTTCCGTCCCACCGGCACCCTGAGCGGCAACGCGTTCATGAAGATGCTGCTGGGCGCTCTGGGCTATGACAGCTCCATCGAGGGCTACACCGGCGCCAACTGGACCGTGTCCGTCATCAAGCAGGCCGTGGGCATTGGCCTGGACGACGGCAACGACGAGTTCGTGGGCTCCAAGGCCGTGACCCGCCAGGAGGCTGCCCTGTATGCGTTCAACATGCTGCAGGCCACCATGGTGGAGTATGACCAGCAGAACACCATCGTTGTGGGTGACATCACCATCAACACCACTTCCAGCCGGAAGGATGTTGTCAACAACGACAAGAACGAGAGCATCAGCGAGGACAACAAGATGCAGTTCGCCGAGCGTTACTTCGACGATCTGAAGCTGTCCGACGGCACGGATGATTTCGCCCGTCCCGCCAACGTGTGGCGTCTGAAGGCCGAGAAGATCGGCACCTACGCCAAGGAGGCTGACGCTTCTTACACCGCCAAGGTCGCCGTGGACGATATCTATGCCGACCTGGACCTGGGCAGCAGCGTGGACAAGAAGGACGTCACCGTCTATGAGGACGGCGCTGAGCTGAAGAATGCGGCTGTTGACATCACCAAGAACGACGACGACACCGAGTTCGGCGCCAACGGCGTTCTGACCGAGGTCTTCTATGATGATGACGACGACACCGTCGTGATCACTATGGTGAACACCTATGTGGGCACCATCAACCGTTCCGTGGCTGCCAAGGGCAACAAGGACGCCTATGTGGAGATCGCTGTTGAGGATGTGAAGCCCGACGGTGCAAATGGTGTCGAGGACTTTGAGACCGCCGAGACCTTCGAGGACGATGCCTATGTCCTGTACACCTACTCCCAGTCTGCTGATGAAGTCAAGTCTGTGGCTTTGGCTGAGGAGGTCACTGGTACCGTAACCCGCGCTGAGAACAGCGTGAAGGACGAGGACGTGAAGAAAGCCCTCACCATCGGCGGCACCAAGTACAACGCCTCTAAGATGATCGCTGGCGAGGACATCGGCAATGTCAGCGTGGATGAGGAATACACTGTTTATCTGGATGCCTATGGCTACATGATCTATGTCGAGCAGAACGACGAGATCGGTGACTACGCCCTGCTGGTCGACACCCAGGATAAGAGCAACTTCTCCAGCAACCGCGCTCTGCTGGTGTTCGCCGACGGCACTGAGAAGGTCGTTGACACCACTGAGAACTACAGCAACGGCAAAGATAAGATCACCAATGCCACCATCGTTACCTATCGTGTGGACGAAGATGGCGACTACACCCTGAAGCCTGTCGATTCCAAGAAGGTCTACGAGACTGACAGCAACAATGAGGTCAACTTCGGCGATGGTAGTAGTGCGTATACTGACGGCGTGACCGACTTCTCCATGATCAACGACAAGGCCGGCATCACCCTGACCCGTGGTACGACTGTGACTTCCAACAGCAGTACGGTGTTCGTGGTGTATGACGATAGCAACGACGATTACAGCGTCTATACCGGCATCAAGAACGCTCCCACCATCAGCGCTTCTTCCAGCGCCAAAGTCGAAGCATTTGCTTACTGCAAGTCCGGCAAGATGGCTACTGTCATGTTTATCTTCGTGCAGGATAGCTCCATCATTGAGGACAGCAGCAAGGATACCCTGTTCCTGGCCAAGGAGTCCGTCTCCAACCTGATCCATGACAAGGATGGCGACTACTACGAGTACCAGGCTGTTGTCAACGGTGAAGTCAAGACCGTGAAGGTCGACGAGAGCCTCGGCAAGACCCAGAACGGCATGTTCAAGAGCTATTCTGTCGACAAGTATGGCGTTATCACCAAGCTGAATGCTTATACCACTTATACCGATGGCTCTACCAAGCAGTATCTGACCGGCTCCGGCGTGGATAAGGTCTCTGCTGACTACACCGTTATCCTGGATACCAAGGACAAGAACGAGACCATCTCTGTGGCCGATGACGCCAAGTTCTTCTATGTGGACGAGGATGGCAACATTGAGTCCAGCTCTTACCGCTCTGTCTCCAAGGACAGCAACGACAAGGTCTACGCTGTTGTGGACGAGTACCTGGTCGAGTTCCTGGTGATCGAGGAAGTCGATGACAAGTCCTCCGACGAGGATAAGCCCGAGCTGAGCAAGGATATCGAGGTCCGTGATGTGTCCCTGGGCTCCACCACTACCATCGAGTACTACCGTGAGGCCGGCAAGATCACTCTGAGTGAGGATGACATCATCGCCATCCTGCAGGACAAGGGCTGCACCGATATCTCCGTTGAGGATGTTAGCGGCACTGCAAAGTGGACTTACACCAAGCCCAATGGCGGCACCGTGAAGAACGCCACCGTGACGGCCACCCAGGTTTATGTTGTCAACCTGAAGCTGGACGCTGATGTCCAGGCTCTGGTTGATGCTAAAACCATCAGTGTGGAAATTGCAGAGGGTTCTGAGTATGTTGCGGCGAACGGTCAGGTTAAGATCGTTCTGACTCACAACACCAGCACCTTCGGCAGCAAGTTCAATGCTAACAGCACTGACGGTTCCAAGGTCCCTGTCACTGCTAACGGAACTGGTGATGCTACCGGAAACAAGACCCAGACCATCACAATCAGCGATGTCGGCGCAATTGCCACCGATATCACCGTGACCGTTTCCAAGTAAAGAATTACCTGAAAACTGTTGCGCCCCCCGGCTCTTTAGAGCCGGGGGGCATATTTACTTCGCGCCCAGACTTCCAAGGTCGAACCAGCATAGATAGAGTGTGTGGCCGCTGTTGACCTCCATACGAATGACTCTTCTTTTCCTCCCCCTCCGGGAGCGAAGCTGGAAATCTGCGCCCTCCTCTCCGGGACAGCTGTCTCCCTGTCAGACTTACGCCCTCCAGGACAACAGCCAAGAATTTTTTACAGGACGCAAAGGGCCGCCAGGCCGCTCCGGCAGAAACAGCCCATAAATCCAGACGCGCAAGCGTCCATCTTCCCAACAGCCGCGGCCCGGAGCACAACGCAGCGGGCGCCATCACATCAGGCACACCAGCAGCGTAAAGGCCAGGCTGATGGGGATGCAGAGGGAGTGGATCGCCCCCACGGCGCCGGAATCACAGCCGCACCGCTCACAGTAGGCCAGGGAGACAGAGGGCACCGGCGCCAGAAGGCTCAGCGCCAGCACCTGCCGGATCCCGGCAGGCAGCGGCAGCATCCAGCAGACGGCGGAGGCCGCCAGGCCGAATCCGTAGCGCAGCAGAACCACCCGCAGAACGTCGGACCGGCTCTCCTGCGGAATCCGCGGCTCCAGCAGCAATCCGATCATCAGCATCGCCAGAAAGGCGTTGGCCTGACCGAACATCCCCGCCACGGTGTAAACCGGCTGCGGCAGGCGCAGGCCGAGCAGCCCCAGGAGCAGAATGGCCAAAAAGGTGTCGAAGGGCACGGAGCGGAGCATTCTGCCCAGAACGGAGCAGACCGTCAGGCGCTCCCCGCCGGTGAGGGCGGCCGTCAGTGCATAGGCGCCGCCGCAGTTGAAGGGGCTGTTGCCCGCGTCAAACATGGAGACGGCCAGCAGCATGTCCGGCGGCAGAAAGCTCTGCACAAAGGGCAGGACAAAGGTGCCGATATTGTAGCTGGGGGCGTTGAGCAGGTAGAGCGCCCGGACGGGCCCCGGCCGCCTCCGGGTCACCAGGGCGGAGACAGCCAGCAGCAGGACATTGGCGGCTGCTGCCGCGGCGAGAACCGCCAGCAGGGACGGAACCAGCCTGAACGCGCTGAAGCTGGAGAGGAGAGCCCCCGGCAGCGTCAGGTTGACGATGATCCTGGACAGCAGACGGGCATCGCCCTGCTGAAAGACGCCCCGTCTCTTGAGAAGGTATCCCAGCGCCACGATCAGCAGCAGCCCGCCGGTTTTGATGAGTAAAGCGTCCATGCCGAAACCTCCTGAAATGGACACAGCCACCAGGACGTGCCTGGTGACTGTGCCGGAAAAAAGAAGAAAAGAAGATTGGGAAAAATCAGTGCTCAGAGTTGAGGCGCTGCCGGCTGCGGCTGACCACCGCCTGGATCACAATGAACAGGCACAGCAGCAGGGCGATGATGATGCGCGTCCACCAGGCGGAGAGCGTCCCCTGGAAGGTGATGAAGGTTTGAATCACACCCTGGATCAGCACGCCGAGAAGGGTGCCTGGCAGGAAGGCCACGCCGCCGGACATCAGCGTGCCGCCGATCACGGAGGAGGCGATGGCGTCCATCTCCATGCTGACGGCGTGGAGGGGATACCCGGAGAGCATGATGAGGGAGTAGACCACACCGGCCAGCGCCGAGCAGAAGCCGCACACCACGTAGGCGAGGATTTTCGTCCGTTTGGTGGGAAGGCCCATCAGCTGCGCAGACATCTCATTTCCGCCCAGCGCGTAGATGTTCCGGCCGAATCGGGTGAACTTCAGCACCAATGTGGCCGCAACCAGCGTCACCAGCGCGATCACCACGCCCACGGAGATGAATCCGCCGGGCAGGACATAGATCCGTGCGGACGCCAGCGAGGTGTACACGGGATTGTCAATAACAATCGTCTCCCGGGAGATGATCGCCGTCATGCCGCGGGCGAAGAACTGCCCCGCCAGCGTGACAATGAAGGGCTGCATGTTGAATTCCGTAATCAGCCAGCCCTGGACCAGGCCGAACACAGCCCCCATGGCCAGCACGATCAGGATGACGGCGGGCGCGGGCAGGCCCGTGTTCTGCAGCATCTGCGCCGACGACATACAGGTCAGCGCCACCACAGAGCCGATGGAGATGTCAATCCCGCCGATCAGCAGGACAAAGGTGATGCCGATGGTGGCAATAATCAGGGCCGCGTTGTCGATCAGCAGGTTGCAGAACACCTGGGGCTTCATGAAGCCCCGGTAGTTCATCATGCCGACCACATACAGCAGCACGAACAGGCTCAGGGTGATGCCGAAGGAAAAATACCGGGAACCGACCAGGCGGTCTTTCAGGCTGCTCTTCTGCTTCATCTCTGCTTCACCGCCTTTTCTGCTGTGCGCTTCTCCAGAACACCCTTGAATTTTTCGGACTGGAGGAGGCAGATCAAAATGACCACAAGGGCCTTGTATACCGGCAGCTGCTCCGAGGAGACGCCCAGCGCGTACAGCGTGGTGGTCATCGTCTGGATGGTGATGGCGCCGATGATGGAGCCGCCGATGTAGAATTTGCCGCCGCTGAGAAGCGTTCCGCCCAGGGCCACGGACAAGATGGCGTCCATCTCCATGTTGAGGCCGGCGTTGTTGGGGTCCGCCGCCGCGATCATGGAGGATTCCATCAGTCCGGCAATGCCGGCGCAGATGCCGGAGAAGACGTACACCATAAAGATGATGGAGGAGACCTTGAGGCCCGTGCGCCGGGCGGCGTTGGCATTGATGCCCACCGCCTGGACGAACAGTCCCACAGACGTCTTTTTCTGGATCAGAACCACAAACAGCACCATGAGGGCGGCAATGAAGATGGTGGTAGGCAGGGGGCTGCCGGGAATGGTGGTGCCGATGTAGGTGAAGGGCTCATAGTACACGGTGACATTCTGCCCCTTGGTAATCAGCATGGCGATGCCTCGTCCGGCGGTCAGCAGAATCAGTGTGGCCACCATGGGCTGGATCTTCAGCTTGGAGACCAGGAAGCCGTTCCACACGCCGCACAGGGCGCAGACCAGCACGGCGATCAGACAGGCCGGCAGCAGCGGCATATTGGCTGTGCCGTCCCCTGCTCCGCCGATCAGAGAGCAGCAGATGGCGCCGGAGATGGCGATGACAGAGCCTTGGGAGATGTCGATGCCCCCGGTGGCGATGACGAAGGTCATGCCCATAGACAAGATCACCAGGATCGAAGCCCGGTTGAGAATGTCAATAATGCGCCCGTAAAACTGGCCGTTCTGGAACTCAATGGCAAAAAAGCCGGGGGTGGCAAACGCGTTGAACACCAGCAGCAGAGCCAGGGCAAACAGCGGCAGAAACAGGTGGTTGGACGTCACCTTTTTCACTTTTCCCATCATTCAGGCACCTCCTGCAATGGCTGCCATCACCCGGTCGGAGTTGATGTCGTCGCCGGTCAGTTCCGCCACCTTCCGCCGGTCCCGCAGGACTGCCAGGCGTGTGCAGGTGCGGGTCATCTCGTCAATCTCGCTGGAGATGAAGATGATGGACATGTGCTGCTCCCGGGCCAGCTGGATCACCATTTTCTGGATCTCCGTCTTGGTGCCGATGTCGATGCCGCGGGTGGGCTCATCCAGGATCAGCAGATCCGGCTGCGTCACCAGCCAGCGGGCGATGATGGCCTTCTGCTGGTTGCCGCCGGAGAGGTTGCGGATCAGCTGCTCCGGAGAGGAGACCTTGATCTGCAGCAGCTTGATGTACTCGTCGGCGATCCGCTCCTGCTCCTTCAGGGGAATGTGGTTCCACATGCCCTTTTTGGCCTGAAGGCCGATGATGATGTTCTCCCGGACGGAGAGGTCCCCGATGATGCCCTGAATCTTCCGGTCCTCCGGGCAAAAGGCGATCTTGTGGTGCATGGCGTCCAGGGGGGAGTTGAAATGGACTTCCCGGCCGTTCATCCGCAGTGCGCCCTGTTCGGGCTTGGCCACGCCGGCCAGAAGCTCTGCCGTTTCCGTGCGGCCTGAGCCCAACAGGCCGGCAAAGCCCACGACTTCGCCCCTGTGGATCTGCAGGTCAAAATCCTGGATACGGCCGAACGCGGAGAGTCCGTCGGCCTCGATCAGCACCTCGTCCCCGCACAGGGCGGTGTTTTTGCCCATGCTCTGAATATCCCCCAGCTCCTTGCCGATCATCTTGGAGATCAGCTCCACCCGGGGCAGCTCCGCCACGGCATAGGCGCCCACCAGCTCACCGTTGCGCAGCACCGTGATCCGGTCGCAGAGCTCATAGATCTGATCCAGGAAGTGGGAGACAAAGATGACCCCCAGGCCCTGGGCCTTCAGCTTGCGCACCACTGCGAACAGGCGCTGGGTCTCCTCCTCATCCAGGGAGGAGGTGGGCTCGTCCAGGATCAGCACCTTTGCGTCCACATCCACCGCACGGGCAATGGCAATCATCTGCTGGACGGCCACCGAGTAGCTCCCCAGCGTCTTTGTCACGTCAATGTTCAGATTCAGCGTAGTCAGCAGCTCCGCGGCCCGGCGGTTGATGGTCTTCCAGTCGATGCCGCCCGCCTTTTTGGGCTCACGGCCGATAAAGATGTTCTCCGCCACGCTCAGATTGGGGCACAGGTTGACCTCCTGATACACGGTGGAAATGCCGCACTTCATGGCCTCCAGCGGGCTGGAGGGGGAAATGGGCCTGCCCTCCATGGCGATCTTGCCGCCGTCCTTTGCGTGGACGCCGGTCAGGACCTTAATCAGGGTGGATTTTCCCGCGCCGTTTTCGCCGACCAGCGCGTGGACTTCACCGGAGTGCAGGGTGAAATCCACATTCTCCAGCGCGCGGACGCCGGGGAAGTATTTACAGATTCCCCGCATTGTCAACAGGGCTTCTTCTGCCACAGGTCATCACATCCTTTGTCTTGGATTCGGCGGGCCTGGCATCCCGCCGGAGGCCCTGGGGAGCCAGGGCAAAACAGTCCGCGGGCGGGGAGGACATCCCCCGCCCGCGGGATCATGGAACGGTTGGCGAAAGCCGGTCAATAGGTGCGGTTGGGCAGCTCCTGCTCGGCAATGTCAGCGGGGAAGATCCCCTCTTCCAGCTCAATGGTGGCGGGTACTTCTTCGCCGGCCACAATCTTCTTGGCGGTTTCCATCAGGGTCTCGCCGAAGTTGGGGGTGTGCTCCACGGCGCAGTTCATCTTGCCCTCGATCATAGCGTTGAACTCGCCCTTGGCGGCGTCGATGGAGACGATGACGATGTCCTCACCGGGCTTCAGTCCGGCAGCCTCAATGGCCTGAATAGCGCCCAGAGCCATATCGCCGTTGCAGGAGAAGAGAATATCGATCTTGTCCCCGTCGGACTTCAGGAAGGACTCCATGACCTCCATGCCCTTGGCACGGGTGTACTCACCGGTCTGGGAACAGATGACGTTGTACTTGCCGCTGTTGGGGGATTCGGCCATGGCATCGGTGAAGCCCTGCAGGCGGTCGGCGGCCACGGAGGAGCCGACCGTGCCCTCCAGAATCGCCACCTGGAACTGATCGCCGCCGGCACGGGGAGTCTTGCCCTCAGCAGTCATATACTCGTCAACCCAATTGAAGGCATTGGCACCCTCCTTCAGGGCGTCGGCAAAGATGTGGGTCACATACAGAGAGGGGTCCGCAGTCACGCCGCGGTCCACCAGGACCACCGGGATCCCGGCGTCCTTGGCCTCCTGCAGGACCGTATCCCAGCCGGTCTCCACGATGGGGCAGAAGGAGATCACATCCACGTCAGATGCGATGAAGGAGCGGATGGCCTTGATCTGGTTCTCCTGCTTCTGCTGTGCGTCGGAGAACTGGAGGGTCACGCCGGCGGCCTCCGCGGCAGCCTTGATGTTGTCGGTGTTGGCAGTGCGCCACTCGCTCTCAGAACCGACCTGGGCAAATCCAAGGGTGATGCTGTCCTCACTGCCGGCATCGGCGCTTTCCGCGCCTCCATCACTGCAGGCGGCCAGAGACAGGGCCATCGCAGCGGCCAAAACGCCGGTCAACCATTTCTTCAGTTTCATACCTTTCAATCCTTTCTCGCTTTCTTCATCTTCCGAATGGGCGGTCTCGCGCCCTGTGTTAAATAATATACAAGACGCCTCCACCTTTGAAAAGAGGCGCTCCAACGGGTTTTTATTTGAATTTTACAGAAAAAAGTCCGGCCGGAAAGCCGGACTTTTGCTTTTTTCTGCTGCTTCTCAGCTTTTTTACGATTTTGCCGGAATCTGTAGCGTGACCCGGGTCCCGCAGCCCAGCCGAGAACTCACGTGAATGCCGTAATCCGCTCCATAGGCCAGCTGAATGCGCTTTTGGATATTGGGCAGCCCAAACCCGCCCTCGGAGATCTGACCGAGATCTCCGGCCACCTCCCGTTGCACTTCCTCCAATTTCTCAGGCGTCATGCCGCAGCCGTCGTCCGCCACCTGAACCACCAGGCAGCCGTCCTTCACATCGGCGCAGACGCGGATGGTGCCGCCCCCCCGCTTCTTTTCAATGCCGTGGTACAGCGCGTTTTCCACAAGGGGCTGCAGGCTCAGCTTTTGGATCCGGCAGTCCAAGGCTTCGGGCTCCGCCTGGATCTCATAGTTCAGGATATCGGCATAGCGCACTTTCTGAATATAGAGATAGCTTTGGATGCAGGACAGCTCCTCCTGAAGGGACACCACTGCGCGGCCTTTGCTGAGGACCACCCGGAAAAACCGGGAGAGGGACTGGACCACCTGAATGACCTGCTCCTTATCCCCGGACTCCGCCAGCCAGACGATGATCTCCAGCGTGTTGTAGAGAAAGTGGGGATTGATCTGTTCCTGAAGCAGCCGCAGCTCCAGCTGCTCCTGGGTGCGGGTGTCCTCCTCCACTTTTTCCATCAGGCGCTGGAGTTTTGCCGCCATGCGGTTGAAGCTCTTGTTGAGGATGGTGACCTCATTCTCCCCGGCATCTTCCATCAGGGCATCAAAGTCGCCCTCCGCCAGCCGCCGGGTGTTTTCCACCAGCGCCTGGATGGGGTCGTTGATGGTCCGGTTGATGCGCATCAGCAAAAATGCCAGAACCGCCACCATCAGCACCACCGCCGCCAGATCCCCCAGCAGCAGCAGCTGAAATCCGGTCTGGAGCATCTGATCAATGGACTCCCCCCAGAGCAGCTCCAGATAAATGTATTCCTCAATCTGGTTGTACACCAGGGCGGAGACATCCCGAATCTGCTCCAGCGTCACATTCTGCAGTTCTAGGGACACGTCCGCATCAATCTCCTGCCCCAGCTTCTGACAGTACCGCTGCAGGGTGCCGAAGGTGCGCGTGGCAATCTGCAGCTGGATCCGGCCGTTTTCAGAATTGTTCTCCTGCTTCAGCAGATACAGCCCCTGGCGAATTTCCTCCATGTGGTGGAAGAGCTGGGTCGTCTCCAGGGTGCGGCGCCCCGCCACCAGATAATAGGCGTCCAGGCTCACGTCATCCCGGACAGTGGGGATCAGCTTGTTTGCGGAAATGACCCGCTCCGCCAGGATATGGTATTCTCCCAAAAAGTGGTGGGACAGGCCGATAACCAGCAGGTTGATACTCAACATCCCCACCAGGATGACCGTAAACCCCGCCAGGATCTTGCTCCGTATGCTCCCACGGCGGCCCAGGGCGGTTTTCAGGGCGCCGGCTGCACGACTCATCCGTCTCATAGCGTGTGGGAGCGGCGGTACTGGCTGGGCGTCTGCCCGGTGTTTTTCTTGAACAGCATGCTGAAATACTCCATATTCTGATACCCCACCCGTTCTCCGACCTCACTGACCCGCAGATCGCTGGTAATCAGCAGGCGTTTGGCCTGGCGAATTCGGACCTCCGTCAGATATTCACTGAACCCGACGCCAATTTTGGATTTGAAAAGCGTGCTGAGGTGGTTGGGGCTTACAGACACTGCATTCGCAACCGAGGAGAGGGACAGCTCCGGGTCCATATAGTGGCGGTCGATATACGCTCTGGCTTGCTCTGCGGAGGGCGTGTGCCGGCTGCCCCCGGGGCGGACCTCCATCACCTCTTCGCAGAGCTGGCAAGCCAGCGTCAGGAAATCATCTACGGAATTCGTCAGCAGAATACGCTTTTCCAGCAGATCCTCCTGGCGCAGGGATTCCGGAAGGGGGATCCGGTTTTCCTGGCAGAACTCATGGACCACAAAGAAAAGCTCTGTATAGAGATAGCAGCGATAGACAAAGGAGGAATACCCGGACTCGATGGTCGGCCGGTAGTGGGCCCAAAATGACGGAAGTGCAGACGGCTTCCCAGTCCGCAAAAAGTCCAGCAGGGTGTCCCGCTGGAAGGAGGTGGAGTGGGACAGCGTCTTGCTGTCTGCGGACTCCCGCTGCTTTTTCTGAATCGTCAGCAGATGGTATGCTTTCGGCAGGTCGCTGAGCCGGGCCGCCTGTTTTCCAGGCAGCAGATGCACGCTCAGTCCCTCCTGCCCGGCCAGCGCCTCCAGCCATGCAGAGAACTCCCGCAATTTTGGGGGAAGCCCGGCCGCGTCTTCCGCCAGCAGCAGGAACGTGGCCCGCTCCCCATCAAAGCCGGAGCCGTATGCCATTGGCGCGGCATACAGCTTGTCCCGCAGCGCCTCCCGATCCGGTATCACACCGTCCAGCTCCGTCAGGATGATCTGGTAGGCTCCTGCAGCCAAAGAGATCCCGAGCTGCGCCGCACGCTGGAGCATCTGCGCCGGTCCCATCAGGATGCCGCTGTACAGATTGCTGAAAAAGAGCTCCCGCTGTGTGATGCTATGGCTCTGCCGCTCAATCCGCCGTGCGCGGCATTCCAAAATCTGCGCCTTGCTGCGGTCCACGGCTTCCAGAATATCCCTGCTGGAGACAGGCTTGAGCAGATAGTCATTTACGCCCAGGGTGATGGCCTTTCTGGCATATTCAAATTCATTGTGTCCGCTGAGGATGATGATGCGGGTATCCGGCAGCTCCTTCCGCACGATCCGGGCCAGCTCCAGGCCGTCCATAAACGGCATCTTGATGTCCGTCAGCAGAATATCCGGCCGTTTTTCCAGGAGCTGCGGCAGAGCGACTTCTCCATCCGGCGCATCCCCCAGGAACAGGATATCGTGTTCCTGCCAAGGAACATTGTCTCGGATACTCTCCCGGGCAATCCGCTCATCCTCAACAAGAAACAGCGAAATCATGAGTCTCCTCCCCATACGCAGTGTTCTGAATTTCAAACAGCTCCCGCCGGCAAATCCCACCGAATCCATTCCATGCAAACGGAGAGGCAGCGTCCCGGCTGTGGAACAGGCGTTTTTCTTTATTATATCGTATTTTGTCGAAAAGAAAAGGTGCTGAATCATTTTTGCGGATTTTCCGGCTGTCGGCGTATATGCAAACCGCCGCACGGACAGGCCCCTCCATCGTTCCGGTTCGTGGGGAGAGAGCTATCGGGGCGGCGGCTTTGTGAGGCGAAATATTCAATTCCCGGAAATGAAATGTTGGGGTCTTCGGGCGCAATCAGTCCGGCGGAGGATCCCGCCGTTCCGGCCAAGCAAAGCCACAAACCTGGAGCCGAAGGCCGCTAAGTCTTACTTCGGGAGCCGGCACACCTCTCACATAGAGAGTTTGTTCTTCTGACCTGCCGGCAAAATCTTAATGGTACGAGAATCGTGGGCAGCACAGTCCGGCCCAGTGCCTGCAACGGCTGCTTCTGAGCGCTTTTCAGTCCAGTCAATCGGCTCGAATTGAGAACCGGAAATGGTAGGAGACACGTCTACGGCCCACATAGCTGATTTCCAGAAGGTCCCTTGCCTTTCTCTCACTTAACTGCCAAATCCATTCATTGATGACGCCCATTCAGATTTCATCCGGACTTGATTCCTCCTTTTGTTCGTTCCGGTGGTTGGCAGCTCTCTTCCATTCCAGCAAAGGAGGATGCTTTTTCAGAGCTTAGGCTTTGGGGAACCTCCGGCTGTTCCGGCAGTTCTCTTTATGCACGGAAAAGCCGTCTGATTTCTTAAAAAATCAGACGGCTTTGTGGCTGCTGGGGCCGGATTTGAACCAACGGCCTGCGGGTTATGGGCTGCTGTCGCTTTCTCCATCTGCATGGCCTGGGGGCAGCATCAGTTGAGATGTACTTGGGTTGTGATTACCCGATCATCCGAATGAGCTCCGGCAGCTGGGACAAATCGTTCAGCACAAAGTGGGCTCCAGCGGTGCGGAAGGTCTCCTCTGCCCGGCGGCAGGCATCCCTGCGCACCTCCGGAGTGAGGGCCTCGTACTCTGTCTGGCTCAGACCCAGGACGGAGCTGCCCTCGATGACCCCCACCGACCACACGCCGGCGTTGACCCCCTCCCGGATGTCGGAGACAGTGTCCCCCACCTTCACGGCGTTCTTCACACTGGGGACCTCCAGCGCCTTCAGGTTTTCAAAGATCATGTAGGGATCGGGACGGCCCCTGCCGCCCACCCCGTCGGGGCTGATCCAGAAGTCGGGGGCGTAGCCCAGCCGGGCGGCCTTGGGTGCGACAATGTGCATCATGGAGTCGGTATAGCCGGTGGTGGAGCCGATCTTCAGCCCCATCTCCCGCAGGGCGGCCGCTGTTTCCACCGCAAACGGCTTGGGTGTGGAAAACCGGTCCAGGATGGAGAAGAGCTTGGGCTCAAACTGGGCGTACACAGCCTCCACGTCCTCCTCCCCCGCGGGGCGGCCGTGGGTCTCCTCCCAGGCCCGGGCGATGCGCTCCATCCGGAGCATGGTGCGGATGTGGTCCCGCTTCAGCATACCCATGGGCTTACGGGTCTCCTCCAGGGTGACCGGCACGCCGTGGTGGGCGAAGGCCTCCTGAAAGGCCTGGACGGGGGCAAAGCAGCCGTAGTCCACAGTGGTGCCCGCCCAGTCAAAGATGACGGCCTGGATCATGCGATCTCCTCCTTATGGGCAGCCAGGAAGCCGGCGATGATGGAAGCAAGTTTCTCAATATCCTCCGGGTAGATCTCTCCGATGTTGCCCACCCGGAAGGTATCTGCATCGGTGAGCTTGCCCGGGTAGAGGACGTAGCCCCGCTCCTTGATGTAGGTGTAAAACTCGGAGAACTGGAAGGGTACCCCGGCGGGATAGAAGAAGGTGGTGATGATGGGGCCCTGTCGGCTCCCGTCGATGTATGGGGCAAATCCCATGGCGCGCATCTTCTCAATGAGCAGGCGGTTGTTCTCGGCATAGCGGCGGTGCCGGGCGGGGATGCCCCCCTCCGCCTCCAGCTCGTCCAGTGCCTTGGAGAAGGCCAGCACCACATGGGTGGGGGAGGTGAAGCGCCACTTGCCGTCCTTCTCCATCCCCTTCCACTGGTCCAGCAGGTCCAGGGACAGAGAGCGGGCCTTGCCCTCGCTGGAGAGCAGCTTGTCCCGGCGGCACAGGATGAAGGAGAAGCCGGGTACTCCCTGGATGCACTTGTTGGCGCTGGACACCAGAAAGTCGATGCCCCAGTCGGAGACGGGGATATCCACCCCGCCGAAGGAGGACATGGCGTCCACGATGAAGGTCCGCCCGGCGTCCCGGACCACCTTGCCCACGGACTGGATGTCGTTGAGGATGCCGCTGGTGGTCTCACTGTGGACCATGGCCACGTGGGTAATGGCCGGGTCCTGAGCCAGCAGACGGGCGACGCGGGCGGGGTCGGGGATGTGGTCATAACTCTCGGCGTAGTGGACATAGGGAATGCGGTTCCGGTCACAGATCCGGGTCATGCGCACCCCGTAGGCCCCGTTGGAGCAGATGAGGACCTTGTCCTCGTCCCCCACCACGCTGGAGAGGACGCTCTCCACTCCGAAGGTGCCGCTGCCCTGCATCAGGACGGCCGTGTAGTCATCCTCCGACACGTGCCCCAGCTGGAGCAGCTGGCGGCGGATCTTCTGGGTGACGGCCTTGTAGTCGTCATCCCAGGTGCACCGGTCCACCAGCATCTCCTCCTTCACCGTGTCGGTGGTGGTCAGGGGCCCGGGGGTCAGTAGTTTATAGGTATTCATGGTCGGTTCCTCCTTTTCTCACAGACAAGCCAGTTCAGCCCTTGGCCCGTTCGGAGAGCTCCTGATGGGCGGTGAACAGCTCGAAGGTCAGGGGCTCGTCAAAGATGCTGGGGTAGTCGGACTGGTTGGCGGGGTCGGCGGTCTCGCCCTCATAGAGGGGATTCGGGTAGGTTTGGATCAGCTCGGCGCGGCCGTTTTCTATGATGCACCGCGCCATCTCCATGGCCAGGGGGTTGGTGTCCTCCCCCTTGTCCAGGACGGCCACGGACTCAGTAAGGGAGAAGTTGCCCTCCGTGGGGTCCACGTAGTCGATGGGCAGGCCGTCAGCCTTGTCGGCCACTGCCTGGTGGCGCAGACCGAAGCCGATGGCCACCTCGCCGGCCCGGCACAGCTTCAGGGGGCCGGAGCCGGAGGTCTCGATGTGGGCGCCGCAGTTGTCATAGATGGCGGCCAGCGTCTCCTCGGCCCCGTCCTCGCCGTAGGCGTCCACCAGGGCCTGGATCAGCAGCCATGCGGTGGAGGAGGACTGGATGTCAGTGACGGCCACCTGTCCGGCGTACACTGGGTCAGCCAGGTCCTTCAGGCAGGTGGGAGTGGGCAGGTTCTCTGAGGCCATCAGCTCAGTGTTCAGGATGATGGCCCCCTCCTGGGAGGTGATGGGGGCGGTGTAGTCAGGCACCTCCTCCAGGGTGTTCACCTCAAAGTCCAGGGGCAGGAACATGTTGTTCTGCTCCTGGGCGCTCTGGAGATAGAAGGTGCTCATGGTCACGAGATCCGCCTCTAGGTTGGTGCCCTCGGCCAGCAGCTTGCCCCCCAGCTCGGAGGTGCCGTAGGTCTGCACGATATACTTGCCCTCATAGCCGCCTGCGTCCAGAGCGTTCTCCATGGCAGTGACGGCCTCCTCATCGGCGTTGGAGTAGATGACGATCTGGTCATCGCCGGAGCCGGAGCTGCCGCAGCCGGCGAGAAGGGTCAGGGTCAGGGCGGTTCCCAGGGCGAGGTATTTTTTGAAATTCATTGGACTGCTTCCTTTCTGTTTCCAAAGAGTTGGATGGAACGGCGCTCTTTCACCGGATGGGATGCCTTATAGCTGGCCAGGCAGGAGAAGAGCCCCTTGGCGATCAGGTTAGTGGCCAGGATCAGCAGGGAGAGGACGAACACCTCGTTGAAGCGGTTCACGTACTGCAGCTGCTTGATCATGGTGGTGAGAACCATGGTCCGGGCCCCGGCGATGAAAATGAGGGCGCTGATGGTGACCATGGAATTGATGAAGTAGTAGCTGAACACCTCGATGAGACTGGACAGAGCGTTGGGGGTGACCACCCGGAGGATGGTCTGGAGCCAGCTGTCCCCCATGAGCATGGCTGTGGTCTCCCAGCCGGCGTTCATCTTGGACAGGGAGTTCTTCATCATCAAATAGGGGGTGGAGAAGTAGTGGACGATGTTGCACAGGATCATCAGCAGCAGGGTATTCTGCAGGCCGCTGCCGGAGAAGAGAAACAGATAGGCCACACCCAGCACCATGCCGGGGATGGCGTTGGTCACCAGGGCAATGCTCTCGATGACCCGCTTGTACCGCGGGGGCAAGGTGCTCCGGGCGGTGATGAGGGCGGCGCCGTAGGCCGCCAGAGTGCCCAGGAAGGCAGTGAGCAGGGCCATCACCAGAGAGTGCCAGTAGACGGTAATCAGCTCGCTGTCGGTGAATACGGCGGCGAAGTGCTCCAGGGAGAAGCTGGTCTGATAGGGCCACTCCTCCACCAGGGGGACCACAAAGATCACCGCGAAGATAGACAGGATGGCCACTGAGATCGCCGTGCTGGAGACGCCCCACCCCGTATCCCGCAGGGGGTTCTTCCGCAGGTCCGCCTGGGAGATGCGGGTATAGCGGATATTGAACCGCTCCAGCAGCTGCAGGATGCAGATGCTGCCGATGGAGGGGATGAGCAGGATCATGGCGATGACCGCCCCCCGGTTGAAGTCGGGGATGCCGCCCAGCATCTGGTTGTAGAGGAGGGTGGCGATGACCTCATAGCCGCCGCCCACTGAGGCGGGGATGCCGAAGTCGGTGAAGCACAGGAAGAAGGCCTGAATGAAGGCGCCCGCCAGAGTTCCCAGCAGGGGGCGAAGAATGGCGATCCAGAAGGTGGCCAGGTCCCGGTCCCCCATGGCCTTGGAGACAATGATGGTCTTTTTGTCCACAAAACCCATGGTGTTGTGGATCAGCAGGAAGGCCACCGGAATGGTATAGATCACATAGCCCACCAGCAGCCCGCCGAAGCCGTAGATGTCAAAGAACTGCCGCCCCAGCAGGCGGGTGAGCAGCCCCTGTTTGCCGAAGGAGTAGATGATGGCAAAGCCATAGGTGATGGTGGGCAGGAACATGGGCAGGGTCGCGATGGCGGTGATGAGCCGCTTGGCCCACCTGGGCAATCCGGTGTAGTGGACCGCATAGGCCATCAGGAAGGCGATGACCGTGGCCGTCACGGCCGATGCGGCCGCCACCGCAAAGCTGTTGCCAAGGGCCGTGAGAAATCCCTCCCGGGTCACCACCGAGGCATAGAACTCCCAGGTAAATCCGCCCTCCCCCACCAGGGACTTGCCCAGCAGCAGGAGGATGGGGGCGGCCAGGAAGCCCACGAACAGAAGGGTGATGATCCAGAAAATCCCCTTCAGCTCCCAATTTTTCCGTCTCATGGCGCCTTTCCTCAAACAGCCTCGCCGGCCAGCTGCGGGCGGTCGCCGAACAGGGCGTAGATATTGCCGCGCTTGATCTCCAGCTGGCGGAGGATGAACTTGCGCACAAAGTCGTTCCTGGGCTGGTGGACGATCTCGTCCGGCCTGGCGTACTGGGAGATGGACCCCTGATCGATGATGAGCACCCGGTCGGACAGGGTGAGGGCCTCCTCCGGGTCATGGGTGACGATGATGGTGGTCAGGTGGTACTCCCGGGCGATGGTCTTGATCCGGTCCTTGATGGATTCCTTGATGACTCCGTCCAGGGCGGACAGGGGCTCGTCCAGCAGGAGAATCCGGGGTTTCATCACCAGGGTGCGGGCCAGGGCCACCCGCTGCTTCTGGCCGCCGGAGAGCTGGTCGATGCGCTTGCCCAGGTGCTCCCGCAGGCCCAGCAGGTCGATGAGCTCATCCACCTCCTCCCGGGAGGAGATGCCGGGCTTGTTCCGCAGGCCGTAGGTGATGTTCTGCTGTACGTTTAAATTGGGAAAGAGGGCGTAGTCCTGAAAGACGATGTTGAAGCCCCGCTTCTCCATGGGGGTGCGGGTCAGATCCTCCCCGCTGTATCGGATCTCTCCCTGGTCGGCATCCACGATGCCCAAGATGATATTGAGCAGGGTGGTCTTGCCGCAGCCAGAGGGCCCCAGGATGGAGACGATCTCTCCGTCCTCCACCTGGAGAGAGAGGTCCTTGAGTACAGGCACGCCGTCAAATGCCTTCTGGATATGCTCCAGTTCCAGCATGAAAAACCGCTCCTTTCTCGGTTTCAAAAGTTCTTGTGGGCGCCGCCGCACGTCCGGCGACGGTGTAATCCTAGCAAATTCCAGCTCCGCAAAACAAGCGTGAAAGGTTTAATTTTCCGTTAGAGAAACGTAAAAAGGCATCAAAAACAGGGGGCCTTCCTTGTAGAAAAATTACAAAGAAAGCCCCCGCCGGGGAATCTCACGCCTCCGGATAGCCTCGGTCGGCAATGACCGCTCCGCTTTTGTCCAGACTGCGGGAGAACCGCTCATAGTCGCTCTGAATGATCCCCATGTACAGCAGATCCACCACCGCCAGATCGGGAATGCGGGAGAAGATGGCTGTGCCGTAGATCACAGTGTCCTCTCCCCCGGTATACAGGCACACGTCGGCGTACTTGGCCAAGAGAGGATTCTTCCGACTGGTGACGGCGATGGTGTTTGCCCCCGCCCTTCTGGCCAGTCTCAGCGCCTTCACCGTATCCATGGAGCAGCCGGAGTGGGAAAAGGCTACCGCCACGTCCGCCACCCCCAGATGGGCGGCGGCGATCTGCTGGAGATAGGCGTCGGTGTGCATCCGGCAGCAGAGCCCCAGATAGGTCAGCTTGGTCAGGAGATCACTGGCCGGCGTGCAGGAGTTCTCCACCCCGTAGATGTCGATGGTCCGGGCAGTGGCAAGCATCCGCACGGCCCGGTTCAGCTCCTGGACGGACAGGGACTTCAGTGCCTCCTCCAGCAGGCCGCCGGACACCCGAACCTCTTTCAGGGGGAGGTCCTCCAGCTGGTCCCAGGGCTTCAAGTCGAAGCCTCCCAAGTGGTCGAAGCAGGCCTCCCGGGCCGCGCCGCCGCTGCGGTCCCGGATGAGGCAGTATTTGAAGTTGCGGTAGCCGTCAAATCCAAGGGCCTGCACGAAACGGATCACTGTGGGCTGGCTCACCTGCACCTGGTCTGCCAGCTCTGAAATGGTGCACCGGGTACAGGTCTCCGGGTCCTTCAGCACATAGTCCGCCACCCGCTGCTCCGATGGCCGCAGGGAGGCGTAGGCGCCGCGCACCCGGTCCAAAACCCGAATATCCTGCCGCATGATCTGATCTCTCCTATCCCGTAGCAAACTTACAAGGCGGTGCCTGTTCTCATGAAAAGCCCCCCCTCAGCGGGAATCGGCCGCTTGTAGAAGAGGCGAAATATTTTTCTCCAACAAGGCCGGCCCGTCGGTTGATACCAGTATAAAGGGAGAGGCGGGGGTCGCTCCACCCCCTGTTTGTAAAATCGAAGTTAAAGCTGTGCTGGAAGGATTCTCTTCCATCAAGGAGCAGGTCCCCCCTCGGGAAGGAACACATCCCCTCCATCTGCATGTCAGCGGCAGTTCCGGACGAGGTCCAGCCTCCTGCCTTGGGCCGTCAAAGCTGACATGCAGAGAAGCGGATCGCGTCTGCCTGCCGCCCTCCGGCTCTATTTCAGGAACCGCCGCCGGCCTAACGGTTGAATGGATCCCTCTTTGCTCCTTGTCTGGCCCCTCGCTGCCGTGTCCTGCCGTACGGCCAGCGACTTCATGGGACGCCCCTCTATGCCCGAAACTCCCCGGGACGCACAGTGCGTCCCAGGGAGTTTCATAGACATTGCGGCACATGCAGGAGATATATCCATTCATCTCGTATCTTGACGGCTTTGTATCCCGCCATCGGACAGAAAAACAGGGCGGCCCCGAAGGACCGCCCTGAAGCAAAGCATGGTACTTACATCACATTTTCAAAGAACCGGTACAAAATCACCGCAAACTGGGCGCGAGTGGCCGTGCCGGCAGGGTTCAGCAGGCCCTCAGTGGTGCCGGAGATGATCCCCTCTGCGATAGCCCAGGTCATGGGTTCCGTGGCGTAAGCGGCCACGGAGGCGTTGTCCGGGAACGCGGACAGATCGGCCCGCCCGGACACGTCATAGCCCATCTGCTGCGCCCAGCGGTACAAGATGGTCACCATCTGCTGGCGGGTCAGGGCGCCGCCGGGGTTGCTGCCGTCGGAAATCTTGCTCTCCACGGCCCAGTGCTGCGCCTCGGTCATGTTGGAGGGATTGAACTCCGTCAGACGGGCCAAAACCATCCACAGCTGCTGGCGGGTCACCGTGCTGCCGGGGGCGAACCGCTCGGCGCTGACACCGTTCATATAGCCGTTTTCATAGGCCCAGGTGATCTCCTCCACGGCCCAATAGTCCTCCGCCACGTCGGCAAAGGGCAGGTTCTCCTCTTTCTCCAGAGTGAATGTGGCCTCCACAGTGACCTTGCTGCCGGGCATGGTAAACGTGTACTTGTTGCCGCCCTTGCTCTGGAGCTTCACAGTGTCCCCGTCCTTGTCGGTGACAGTCAACTCGTCCAGCTCATAGCCATTGTCGGGCTTGACGGTGATGGTCACGGTATCGCCCTTGTCCGCCCGCTTGGGACTGACGGTGACGGTGCCGTGCTTGCTGTTCTCCACGCTGACGGTATAATCACCGCTGCTGGAGGAAGAGGATCCGCCGCCGGAGGGAGCGGAATAAGTAATCGTGATCTTACCATCGCTCACGCTCATGCTGCAGCGGCTGCCCAGCGTGATCTTGTCCTTATCATAAGTGTGTCCATCGAGGTCAATGGTCACGCTCTTACCGGAGACAGAGATCTTCTCGTCACAATCCTGCGTCAAAACGATGGTATCGCCGGACTTCGCGGCGTTCACAGCCTCCTGCAGCGTGCCGTACTCGCTCTCACCGATCTTGGCGGCAACTGTCAGCTGGCCGTTGAGCACAAAGGTGCTGAAATGCTTAACATGCAGCACCGCGCAGCCATCCTCCACAGTGAAGCCGGAACCATTCAGATATCGCTCACGGGTGCCGTCATCCGCAATGTGCATGATCTCCTGGGGCTCCAAGTCCGCCGGAATCGGCAGGCGGACCTCAATGAGGGTCTGGCCGTCCAGATAGTCGTTGGGAACGGCAATATTCTCCGCTTTGTCTTCGCCGTTGACTATGACCTTCGCCACAGGCTCTGCCTTATAGGAGACATACATCTTGTCCTCTGTGGTCAAATCCGCTTTATCGGCGGTCAGACTCACGGTGATCTCCACCACCACTTTATCCTCGGGCTTCAGTTCTCCCTCTACCTGATTGATAATGGCATTCTGCGCGGACTCCGTCACCGCGTCAGAAACGCCGCTGACCTGCGCATTGTCGATGACCGCTTCGATCTTTTTCTGGTCTTCCAGCTCGATACTCTCGCTTACTTCAGTCTCCGTCTTCTCCGTGACAATGGGATCGACCTCCGTAGGCTTCGTGGTGGTCACCATGTAGGCGTAGCCCGTCTTGTCGGAAGCGACCACAAAGAGCTCGGGTTCCGCATTTTCCGGTACGTAATCGCTGGGATCAGAGGTGAAGTAGCCGCCGGTAACACTGATTTTGTCGGCAGCCTGGGTATCAATCTCAAAAGCGTCCTTTTTGCTGCCGGCAGAGAAGTTGCCTCCGCTGACTGTCAGCGCCGCAAGGTAGCTGACAATCTTGGTATTCTCATTTGTTGTCCACTGGCCGTTTACACGTTCCAAACGGTATACGGCAATCGCCGCATTGTTGCGGCTGGTCAGCGTACCGCCGGTGATATTCACGGTCATGGTCTGCCCCTCGCCCTGGTAACCGCCGCCGCGGGAAACAACAGACAGGGCCGCGCCATCATCGGTGCTGCCATCCCCCTGGGAAGCGGGCTTGGTGGGAAATTCCGTAAAGGGCAGCGTTGCGGTAATCACAGCATTTTCAGCAATGGTCAGCGTACCGGCGCCGCAATACTGCACGCCGTTCGGGCCGATCAGTTCTGCATCACCCTTGATCGTCAGGTCGCCTACCTGGGGATGATAGATGACATTTCCCTCAGTGGATTCCAGTCTGCCGCCGGTAATCACTGTCTCCGTATAGTCGGCAGAGCCATTTCCGGCAACCGCAAATGCGACCGCCTGTATCTCCCCGCCGTTGATCTCCACAGCGGTTTTGTTTGCCTCATCACTTGTACCAACTGTGTTGATACCATAGGTGCCTGTGTATTTGCCGCCGTCAATTACGGCCTTTGCTCCGTTCTGAATAAAGACGGCATAGTTGCCGGAAACCGTACCGCTTTTGAAATACGCCTCAGTGCCCTGACCATTGACAACAACTGCAATATTGTTGCTGCCGGAGCCAGTATTCTGGATCTTGCCGTTCCCCTTGCTGTCCTGAACGGTCACACGGCTGGCTGCCAGCCACAGCGTATTGGTCGCGTTAGAACTTGTAAGCGTGCAGCCATTCAGATCCAGAGTGACCGCTTTGTTGATCGTAACTCTGTCGCTGCCAAGATCCACCTCTCTCAGCAACGTGATGGTATCATTTTCTTTTGCTTCGGTGATGGCCTTGGCCAGCGTCTGATAATAGGTATCGCCGATTCTGACGGCAGCAAATCCCTCTTCGACCTTGCCCACAGTACCGTTGGCATCCTGTCCAAGACCCTCGGCCAGATACTTGCTCACATCGCTGGAGAACGTGCCGCCGGTGATGATTGCATCACCCTTTGCGTAACCGCTGACCGTACGAATATTTCCCTCAAACGTGCCGGCAGAAATCTCCAGCTTGCCGCCGCTCAATTCAATATCGCCGGTAATGGTGCCTGTGGTATTGATCTTCACCGTGGGAATCTCGTAACTGCCAAACTTGCAGGAATCAAAAGCCGTTTGGTTTTTATATGCCTTTATACTCGTATTTCCGATAAACTGAACAGTACCGCAGTTATTGGAAATCGCATACTGACAGGGTGCGCTTGCCTGACTGGCATCAATCACCATATTCTCAAGCGTCAGGTTGCAATAGTTCTGCAGGCCGATCAGCAGGGTCTTCTGATTGGCAAAGATGATGGACCCGTTTTTCAGCGTCAGGGAACCACCCGTCAAGAACTGAAACGCGTTGGTTTCTGTACCGGAAGACCCCACCGTGCTTCCGCTGACCGTATAGGAGTGGGTATTGAAGTCGATCGTCAGGTTCTTTTTGGATGTATCGATCACAATTCCGTCGCCCTCTGTATCTTTGAGCAGCGTAATGACAGACTTGTCCGCAGCCGCTTCCACAGCCTCTGCCAGGGAGGTATACTGTTCCACCCCCTCTGCGGTTGTGACCTCGGCAACCATCATCTCTTCCCGGGAGCCGACCTCGCCGTTGGCGTTCTGCACATAGCCCTCGGCCAGATACTGTTCATCGACTTTGCTGGAGAATGTGCCGCCAGTGATGTTCAATCCGCCCAAGGCTACATCTACCTTGTAGGCCGGAATTCCTTCAGGTGCGCTGAATTGACCGCCTCTGATTTGGAGAACCGCCTGTTCTTTCAGGCCCCCGTCGTTGCTGTTTCCAACCAGAACGGCAGTCTGCTTCCCCTCCGTCACAAATGTACCGTCATTTACAACAACCTGTACGGCACCGGCTTCTCCGGCCACATAAAGCGCATAGAATACAGCGCCATGCTTCTGGGCGCAATCTACCGTCTTATAGCTGCCGCCATTGACTTCCATTGTCCCAGCGGTCGCACTAAGGGCTCCCTGCGTGCCGGTCACAACAACGCTTCCCTCAGACGACGGCGTAATCGTCAGCTTGGCATCAGGATCGTTGTCCACGCCGCTGCGGACCGTATATCCCCAATTTTGGCTATCGCACCTGCTGCAAGACGTATTCGTAAAAATTCCGCCGGTAATCAGCGTTTCTCCGTTTACATCAACAGCGGGATAAACACTATTTGTAAAGCTTCCGCCGGTAATTGTCGTATTGGAGCCTTCAAAGCTGCGAACAATCGTTGCCCCACCGCTAAAAGTTCCGCCATTAATCACAGCCTTACCGCCATCCTGATTTCTCAGATGAACGGTCATGGCTTTATCAGCTATCTGAAATGTTCCGTTTTCCACAGTCAACGTGCCATAGTTATTGATGAAGCCCTTGTAGCTTGTCGCCTCAGTTGCATCAAAGGTACCGTCGCCTGTAATTGTAAGTGTGCCATTGTTTACGATCAAATTTTTACTGCTGTCCGAAAAGCCAATAGACAACGTCTCACCATTCATGTCTAAAATGATCGTCTTTCCGCTGTCAATGGTCACCTGATCTGACAATGCAATACTGCTCGTCAATTCAATCGTGCCGCTGCCCTGCACAGCGTCAACAGCAGCCTGCAGTGTTTCATACTGCTGACCGTCGACCTCTGCCACATACGAAGTGTCTGCCGCCGTCAGGGCTGCGTCGGACTCGCCTGCGGCCCCATCCTCAGAATTGCCTGTCAGGTCATCCGCAGGTCCCTCTGCCGGATCGTCCGGGATGTTCCCGCTGCCGGAATCCTGCTGCTCCAAAGGCGTCTCGGACGAAGGGGTCTCCTCCGCAAACGCCCCCACGGTCAGCAGACTCATCGTCATGACGACCGCCAACAGCAGAGCCAGCAGTTTCTTACCTGTTTTCATCTTTCTCGCTCCTTCTTCTGTTATTTTCGCCGGAAAACAAAGCTCCTTATTTCCGCAAAGCGGAAATAAAAACGGTATATACCGTTTTGGAGGACGCCGGTCTCTTACACCCCTATCATACTTCATGACTTCGCAGAAAACAAGCAAAAAATAAGACATAATATTATTTTTGAATCAAATTATTTTTAGCTGGATGAAGCCGGGGAAGCGCGCCGCCCCCCTCCGTCTCTCCATTGAAAACAGTACGTATAGCGCATAGGTAATGCTTATATGCTTATGCAGGCTGTGGAGTGATAAACCCACTCCACAGCCTGCATGCTTCTTAACATAATATTTTTTCTGTAAAAATAAAATCAAATATCCTATGGTATCCATGCCCTCAGGCAGGTCCACCCAGAGGAAGATGCCTCTGCCGGAGGACGCGATCCGGGCCATTTTTACCCAGCTGTAATTTTAAGCCGATCAATACATCTCCGTGAGCTTTTGATAGGTTTCCACCCGGCGATCCTGCAGATAGGGAACATCCGTTGCCCGGTGATAGGCCACATCGTCCAGATCCACGGTTTGTACCAACAAAAACTCTTCATCCACAGGCGCTTCTGCCAGAAGATGTCCACGATAGTTATAAATCTTGTTATTGCCAAACATATAACAGTCATCCTCAGTTCCAACGCGGTTGATTCCTGCCACAAAGCAGCAATTTTCTAGGGAGCGGGAGCCGAAATAGGTGTCCCACATATCCTTATCACGGATAGGGAACGCACTGGGGCAGAGAATCAGCTCCGCCCCGGACAGTGCCAGGATCCGGGAGACCTCTGGAAACCCGCCGTCATAACAGATCATGAGACCCACCGTGCCGAAATCCATGTGGAACACAGGGTACCGGTCACCAGCCCTGAACCAAAAGCGCTCTCCCGCCCACAGGTGGGTCTTGTTATAGGTCCCCATAAGCTGACCATTTCTGGAAATCACAATCAGGCCATTGTAGAGCAATCCCGGGATCTCGCTCTTGAGTACAATAGGGGCAACAATATACATGCTGTATTTTTTCGCAAGTTCCGCCAGAAAGCAGAAGGTGGGGCCATCCGGCTCCTCCGCCACATCGATGTATTTGGGCCCGATCAAAGCAGGACTGTAACCGGTTGAGAACATCTCCGGAAAGCAGATCAGGTCGGCATGTTGCTGGGCAGCCTGCTCAATAAAGGTCTTTGCCTTCTGCAGGTTTGCCTCCTTGTCCAGCATGACGCAGTCCATCTGCACCAGTGCGATTGTCGCGTTTCTACTCATAGCATTCACCTTTCTTTCCATTTTCCAAGGGCGCAGAGCCCTCCCCGGTCCCGCCGCAGCGTTCAGAACATACCTCCGCCCAGTCGGGAGACGGGTTTTTCACACGATTGTATAATCCCCATCACCGTTTTCTGCCAGAGAAGACGAAAACAGTTTTCGGGCCAATCCAATCAGCTCCGCTGTATCACCAGTGCCGCAGGTCTCATAGGGCGAGTGCATAGCCAGCTGCGCAATTCCCACATCCGCTGTCTTGACAGGGACATGCTGAACAGAGATGTTCCCCAAAGTGGTCCCGCCGGGAATATCCGAGTGGTTGGTAAACACCTGGAGCTTCACCCCTGCCTTTTTCGCCAAGACACGGACGATTGCCGCAGAGACCGCGTCCGTGGCATACTTCTGATTTCCGCTATATTTTACCACTACGCCGCCGCCTAGTCTGGGTCGGTTGACCGGATCGCACTTGTCTGCATAATTGGGATGCATCCCGTGGGCGTTGTCGGCCGAAAGCAGGAAACTCTGGGGTAGCTTTTCCAGATATTCTCCAAAGGTCAGGCCAAGCGCCTCCGTAATCCGCCGGAGGGTGTCTTCCAGGAAGGGGGAAGCAGCTCCCTGCCTGGTGGACGAGCCGATCTCCTCGTTGTCAAACACCACATGGACCGGAAGGCTTTCCTCCGGGGCGCTCTCCAGAAAGCCGCACAGGGAGGAGAAGGCACACTGCAGATCGTCCAGTCTCGGGCTGGACATAAACTCCCGGTCCGCCCCCCAGATGCTGGGGGCTTGCCGGTTGTATACGAACAGGTCATGTCCAATCACAGACTCCGGGGAAATCCCAGCTGTTTCGGCGACAAGAGCCGTTAGATCCGGGGCCTCTGCCGCTCCATACAATGGGAGCAGATCCCGCTGCACCTTATACGCATAGCCGTCATTGACGCTCCTGTTCATATGGATGGCCAGGCTCGGGATCAAAAACAGGTCCCTGTCCACATTGACCAACTGCATCCGCACTCCCTCAGATGTCCTCACCAGAAGGCGCCCTGCCACAGACAGCGGGCGATCCAGCCAAGGCGCCAGAAGCGCACCGCCATACAACTCTACATTCAGCTTCTTATACAGTCCCCCTACCGTGATCTCGGGGTTCTCCTTGACCTTCAGAGCGGGGGAATCGCTGTGGCTGGCCATCAACATAAAACCGCGGAAACGCTTTTTGGGGACCTGAAATGCGATGAGCGCCGAGTGGTTTCTGGTGAGGAAATACTTTCCTCCCTCCCGGAGCGTCCAGTGCTGACTCTCCAGCAACTGTTCGTATCCCGCCTCCAGCAAGATCCGCCGCTGGCCTTCGATCACATGGTAGACGCTGGGGTGCTCCTGAATAAAGCGCAGCAGTTCGCCGCTGTAATCTCGTTCCATTTTCTCAATCCTCCTTTAAGCCATATTGATCGGCTGCCCGAAGCCTCCCGGCTGATAAACGGGACGCTTCGGGCCCACAGAAAAATGTTTATACAATCTCCAACAGGACACGAGCCGCCATCGTGCGGGAGAGAATCACCGGCTTGCCGAGGGACTGCGCAGCAAAATCACGCATCTTCCTGCTGTATCCGAAGCAATCCATCACCGCCAGATCCACCTGCTCATCTCTCAGCCGAGAAACCGCACTTTCAGACTCGCTTTCGAGATAGGGATTCCACTGAACGGGGATCACTGTCTCCACAATGGGCCTCCACTTTTTTTGAATGTCCTCCATCTGAGCCTCTTCTGGCGTGATGATTCCAATGCGTGAGAGGTTGCCCAGAGCTGCCACGACGTTGCAAATAACCTTGCTGGGATAGATCAAGGGCACCCTCGACACAAAGGTCTCCGGAAACTCTCCCGTGCACATAATCAGGATCGCGCTGACACCCTGCTCCTCCAGATCATGGATCCGCTGTTGTAGCAGCGGAAGAATTTTCTGCTCTTGCAGCATGACGCCTGTACCATCTCGCATTCTGCTGACCAAGGTGTTTCCCGTACCATCGGGCCGCAGCGTTTCCACTTCCTCCAGTGTCAATAAATCCAGTGCACCGGCCTGTATCAGTTCAACATCTCCCCGTAGGATATCGTCAAGATCCTCCATCACATCGGTTCTGGGGGCCTGACCGATGGTAATCGCACCGATCTTTTTCACTGTTCATCCGCCCCCATAGTCTGAAGGCGGCACATGCTTCCGTATCGGGTTACCAGGGCTTGGAATTCCCGCTCATCGTAAAAGCTGCACTTACCGGCACCGTATGCCTTGGCCACTTCCACCGCAAAACGTGCGGTCTCCTCCACATCTACAAAGTGAGACGCTCCCGTGGCACATCCGGCCACAGGCTGCTCGGTGGTGACTGCCACGCCGATCACTGGGGCGGCAGTCGCTGTGGCGGGCTGCAAAATGCTGTTGAGATGGAAAAGTCCGTTGCCGTAAGGGGTGATATCCTGCATGGAAACGCCAAAAGTGTGGGGGGGCTTTCCGGTGGTGCGCTGCATGATATCCAGAATATCGCTGCTGTACCGCAGGATATAGCCTTCCTTGACGGTCTGAGACACTGCAAAACCGTTGACATTGATGACGCTGTTGCCCTTTGTAGTGTCGATGGACAAAACCGCTTCCATTTTGTCGTTCACTTCCTCCCGGTTCATGGTGGCCATGTCTACGGGAGAGCCCATGAACGGAACCGGCTCATGAGGCTGCGTCGGCGCATGGGGACAGATTTGGGTGCAGATGATTACATCTCCCTCCAGCGCATCACCCCTGTGCTTCATTTCCATTAACTTTGACGCGGCGGCCAGAGCACACAACGCGCCGTCGCCGTCAGAGACGTATCCAGTCACTTCCGGTCTGGCGCCAATCGCACCCAGCCGCCCCACAATGCCCATAGTGGGAGCAGTTCCCCCGGTAAGCCTTCCATTCTTTCCGGCGATGACGATTTTGATAAAATCCGTGGCGTATTTTCCGTCCCGGATAGTCTTGACTGTGATATCGTCCTCCCCCTTGCTCTGTAAATAAGCTTTAACCTCTTCCCCGCAGGCATGGGGGCTGTCCAGCAGATCAAATACTTCTATGATCTGTTTAATTAACATATGCGTTCCTTCTTCCGTTTATCGTTCGCTTTGCAAGCAAGCATAATAGGCAAAGAGTCCCTCTGCCATCACTGGGTCCACCGCTGGAATGCCGCAGCTGTTCTCAATCTCCCGGGCAATCCGAATCGTGCTCATTCCCGTACATGCCAGAGCAATACAGTTCGCGCCCTGGGCTTTCAACTCCCGCGCCTTGCGCAGCACGCTCTCCCGGCCCGCGCCTATCATCAAATCCAGTGTGCACGTCACGCCCTCAGGTCTGCCAAGGTCAATCAGATCATCTCCCAAAATTCTCCGATAGGGCTCAGGCACATATTCTGTAATTCCAATAATTCCCACCCGTTTGCCCAAGCTGCGGGCCACCGCACTCACAGCCGTTCCGGCACCGATGACCGGAACAGAGAGCATCTCCCTCAGTTCTTCTACTGCCGGGTCATCACAGCAGCTGATCACGATGGCGTCTGCGTCCTGATGCTTCTTTGCCAACGCAATGATCTTTGGAACTGCCAGGGTTTTGGTCTTCAGATCGCAGACTCCCCGCGGTTGCTCCCCGATACAGTACGAATCCGTTCGGAGCGCAGGATAATACGCCTCGATCAGGTCTCCGTGCATCCGCAGCAGGGTCTGGTCCTCCAGCGTGACGACACGAATGACGACAATGTTCTTCCTGACCATGGTTCTATCAGGCCGCCTTCTTGGCAGTAAACTGATTGGCGATAAGCACCATCACCACGGAGCAGGCCATCGCCACCAGGGCGGAGGGAACGATCGTAGACAGCCGCACCATAAATGGCACGCCGAATCCTACGGGGGGCTCGTTCATGCACAGGCCCACCAGACAGCCCACAATGGCTCCAATGCTGGTGTCAGGCCGCACGTTGGGGATCTTATCCATCAGTTCAAATCTGTAATTGTCCGCATTTTTCAGGATATAGAAATCTGCTAGCATTGCGCCGGTAATCGGAGGCACTACTACGCAGAGAATATTCAGGAAAGGAACCAGCCAGTCGATCATGCCGATGGCGCCCAAGATGGTGGCAATCACGCCGCAGATGGCTGTGGTGACCCAGCGGGGCAGCTTGATGATGCCGTGGCAGGCATTGGTGAGGCCCAGAACGGACTGATAGAGGTTATTATCATTGGTGGTCCAGGTGGCTATCACGATGATAAAGGCCGCAATGTATCCAAAACCCAGCACGTTGATCAGCGTATTGGTCAGATCATTGGACTGGAAGGCGCAGGCAAAGATTGCACCGCAGATCACTACTGCGGGATAACCAATGGTAAAGCCCAAAACGATGCCGATGGAGGAGTCCTTCACAGTCTTGGAGTATCTGGTGAAATCCTGCACAATAGACACGCCTACAATAAAGCTGCCCACCATCAAAGACACGGCGGTAGCGAAGGAGATCGGCTCAACTGGGGGTGCAGAAACGATCTCGCCGGCAGGGACTACTGTAAACGTCTTTATCACACCGCCGATCACCAGCAGGAACAACAGCGGTACACCGAACTGGGACAGAACCTTGATGCCCTTATAACCCACAATGGCCGTTATCATCATAAGTAGGCCGCCGATGACAATGCACGCCGTCAGATTTACCTCGATACCCGCCGCCAGCTTGAACATGCTGGTAATGCTGCTGCCGAAAAATGTGCACTGATAGCCGAACCAGCCGAAGTTGCACAGGGCGTTGATCAGTCCGAAAATAATCGCACCATAAGTACCGAAGGTAAATCTAGAGGAAACAGTCGAGGAAAGTCCGCTCCGGACACCGATGGCACCCACCAGGGCACCCACCACTGTCAAAATGATGCCGCCCACAAGCACTGCCGCGACAGTGGGCCAAAAGCCAAGTCCCAGGGCAATCTGGCCGCCCAGAGTGAATGCCGTCAGGCAGAAGCCAACGCCCAGCCAGACAAAGACCTGGGCCTTCCAGGTGTTTTTCTTCTCGTCGGGCACTGGGGAAAATTCATAGTCGTTGAAGGTCTCCTCTGATTCCACGCTTCTCACAGCTCTGCTTTTCTCTTCCATGTTTCGTCTCCTTTCTCAGTACACACGTTTCAGTTCCTGGAGTTTTCGAAGAACCACCTCTCACAGGAAAACATTTGTTTTCCCATAAAGTACGCCAACGGATTATTGTTTATTATAGAGCTGCCCTTTATTGATGTAAATAGCAAAAATAGCCACCATAAATTGAACAATAATTCAATTAATAGTGGTTGTTTTTATGAGACTTCTTTGTCACATCTATTGCCATCCAACGTTTTTTTGAGTTTTTTCACAGTTTTTCAGCCGCAATTGCGTAATTATCGTTGACAATCTTTGGCGTTTTTTTGTAGTATTATTGAAGTAAAATTCAACGGAGGTTGCCATGTCACTCTATTCATGGAACGTTATCGCCACCGTAGCAGAACACCACAGTATTAGTCAGGCCGCAAATATCCTCAATTTGACCCCTTCTGCTGTAAGCCACATGGTAAAAAAGGTTGAAGACGGCGTGGGATACGCCCTTTTTATCCGCGAGCGCAACCACTTTGAGCTGACCAGCAGCGGTAAAGCGCTCCTCCCCTATATACAGAATTATTTGAAATCCGGCAACGCTTTGGTGGAGGAGGCACTACGGCTGAAAAACTCCGTGACGGGTTCCGTCCATATCGCCGCATACAACAATGTGATCCGGGACTGGCTCCCCTCCATTTTGCAGCAGTTCCATCAAAAGTATCCCAACATCAAAGTTTCCATCCGCCAGGCCAATGACATGCAGATCAAACATTGGATGGAGAGTGGAGAGATCGATCTGGCCATCGTGTTCAACTCCTACTACAACGCAGCATCTTTTATTCCCCTTCACAGGACTCCTATGGTCTGCTTTACTCCCAAGGACTATGCCCCTAGGAACGGCGTTAGTATGACTTCCGAAGACCTCCGGGACATGCCCATTATTTTGCGGACTGGGAATTTTGACAAAGAAAGCGACTCCATCCTGTCCGCAGCGGGGATCCCCTTTGATTCTGTTTTCCGAATCGACAATGATGAATCCTGTTACGAGTATATCCGGCAGGGGTTTGGCTTTCGGATTACCGCCTCCATTACCTATCCACCAGACAGTTGTATCAATGTCTATCCGATTGAAAACGCACCGATCCGAACCATCGGACTAGTTACCGTTTTTCCGCAGTACATCTCGCCTACGGTAAACCTTTTTCGAAAAGAAGTGGTCACCTTTTTTTCAGACAACAATCTCATGAATATTTGAAGCGCACTCTCAAAAGAATTGTCAAATTAAGCACGGCGGGAAATAAGTCTGAACTGCTGCAATCTCTAGGGGGAAACAGAACGTCTAACCCTTGCGAAACCCACCCTTACTCAGCAGCTGATCTTATTTTAGGGTGGTAGAGGAAGTCTGAAGTAGTGTTCTGTTAAAAAAGGAGGCTCGCCGCTGAAAGCGGCGGGCCTCTGTTCTATCAGCGGGCCGGGATAGTCCGAAAACTCCGACGGGGCTACCTCCAGCAAAGCGCACACGGTTTCCTGGGAGACGCTTTTCCAGTAGTCCGACCAGCCACACCAGGTCAAAAATCTAGGTCCAGCTCACGGACCGGGTATCGTGCTCGATTGACTTGGCCTGGGGAGGGCTTTTTTCCGCCTCGCACAGCTGTTCACAGCGGGACTCCGCCGCATTGGTCGCGGAGGCAGAGAGGTTTTCCTTCAACTTTGTCAGGACTGCGTACACCTCCGTGTCCCGGTCCAGGAACGACCAGACCCGGCAGCTGTCCTCCGTTCCTCGCCAGTTTCCGCAGAGCCAAAAGACGAAGCTATTAAGTTTCAAATGTGCGTCCCCTAAATGGACAGATACCGCTCCATGTCCCGCCGGAGCTCCTGATTCAGCCGGATCAGGTCGTTGCAATCCTTGTCTGTGCAGGCCGGGAACTCCTCATTCATCTCCTTGCTGCAGTAGCACCGGACTAGCCGCCGCGTCTCCTCTTCCAGTCGGGTGACATAGTCCCAGAAGACCACGCCGTTAGTGAGGTCCCCCCAGGGCGGGGCTATGAACTCCGCCGGCCGCTGGGGCTCACACTAGGGTTGGCCCAGGGAGACGCTCTCCACGCGGCTCCGTCCGCTGACTGCACATCTCCCGGATTACCCCTTGGATCCCCCCGCGGTAGGACGTTCAGCTGCAGCAGACCTCGTAGGCAGGATAGGTGCATGGCGCCTCCCAGCAGGCTGGACCGACGTTTCCCGCAAATTCCTCCCGGACCAGCCGGACGCCGCTGCGCTGCAGGCCCTCCCGGCTGAATGCCAAGAACACGTGAAAAACGCGCACCCAATTCTCGTGTCGCTCCCTGCTCCTCATCAGTCCCCACGCCTTCCGTCTCTCTTTTTCCAGGCACTCAGATTGCCGGACTTCGCCGGTCCGGCGTCGGGCCGGACTAGCGTATCCAACACGCCCACCTATCTGCTGTGTGCGGGATTCCGCGCCGCCGTGTAGCGGGCCGGCAGGGCGAACCCGCCTCTACTGGGCTGCGGGAGAAAGCGATGTCCTTGATGCGCCCGCTTTTGGGGAACTTGTACACGCCGCTCTCCGATGGACACAGGAGAATACAGGTAAAGTCCTTATAAGCCGAGAACACCACCCGCAGAGAGGGACTTTTCCCCATGACCGCCTCCAGCAGATGCTGGTTCAGCATCACATGGCTGCTGAGGCTGGCGGTGACGGCCATGCCACTCAGAGGTGGGGCAGGCAGATGGGTTCCAGCAGCGTCACCTCCAGATTGATCTGCATGGGGGCCGAAAAAGTCAGGCAGAGCAATGTGGCCTGTTTTTCATATAAGGTCTTTCCTTTCTCAAAGATTGTGCACATTACAGCAACTCTTTCCGCTACCCGACAGGCTCAAATTCCACAGATTTTCGGGTGAAGGTCCGTCGTTTTCTCTGCTGGTTTTCCGTAGATTTTCCGTCCCAGTTTCTGATATGTCTAGATTTTATGCCTGCTTTTTCTTTCACCCTCCGTAGAGTATCACAACCGGCCCACCTCTGTTCCCAATGGTTCGGTGGAGCTGAGATCACCCTCTGCTCGTAAGGCGGGCATACAGGCCGCACACTCCTCAGTGTCCCCGGCCCCTTCCGGCAAAACCCCACACATCCCCTTACAGGTGATAACAATTGGCCGTTTCGCTCGGGTCCCCAGTGCGCAGGCCCCTCTCTCTATAATCTTCTCCGAGGGGTCTATATTCTTTACTGCGACGCAAATTTTGATAATCTATTTCATCCCCTAAATTATTTTTGCGAAACACAGTCTATCTCAAGCTATACCATCCATCTCAAATTATTAAAACAAAATTCAGGAAGTCACATAAAAACAGCGCCTCCCAATATGAGCGTGCCGTTTACATCAATACGCTTTTTTAATTTCAATATTCAGGCACCCAGACTCAATTTAACCCGTTTAGTGTAAGCCGCTCTCCGTCAAGACGTTCGAAATATCTATTTCCATTTCCTCGCTTCCACCTCCCTCCTCCGCTCTCCTACTCCATGCAGAAAACCAATCCGCCGGGTAATCCTGCCGATCTGGTTTTCTGCTCGCCTTGCTTCACTACGCGCCCTCACCGATCTGCTCATCTATATATTTAATCGCAGAAGAAAACGCTATTGCTTGTTTCCGGTGTAACGCATGCAAGGAAAGAAGCTCAAGTGTGTCTTTCAAAATACGCCCACTGAGAGGTGGCAGCAGGCTCAATTTTTCCCTGCGTAGGAACGGTGGTCCGCGTTCTTGGACGTTGCCGTCCGCTCCTTTGAGTCACTTAGGTCATACAGAGATTTTAGCTCCACCGGCACAAAATGAAACGTCCGCCGCTGAAAAGCGGCGGACGTTCGACCAGGTCTCACCGCCTGGTCATCTGCCCCAAATGCACCTCATCTAATCCCCACTGCTCTGGGTGCCGTCCTGGCAGTGCTGCCCCGCCGGCACGGTCTAGCCCGCGGAAGACATTTCAGGGAAGCGCGCACAGCGCCCAAACAGCGTTGTAATCCGCCAGTTCCGGCCGACTAAAACGGCGCAGCACAGACTCTCGGGGCATCTAGATCCAGTCCCACACTTCCGTGGACACAGTACCCCGGTCCAGGCAGGTCAGTCCCCGCAGAAAAATCCACTCCAGATGCATCTACAGTACGCCGTCAGGCAAGGGTTTCCTGCGGGGCCTGGCAACTAGGTCGTTGCAGTCCCAGTAGGAAAAACCCGCCTCTTCCGCCACGGGCAGCAGTAGCTCGCAGGCGGCCACATCCCGGGGCGGCATGCCCAGATGCTGTTCCCTGATGGAATGTCCTGCAGCCTCCAGGCCGGCACCGTCATAGGTGTTGGTGTTGAAGTCCCCCATGAATACCGGTATCCCCGGCGGCAAACGGTCCACTGCGTCCAGCAGGGCCCGCATCTGCAATGTCTGGGCAGCTGCATGGGTCTTGTTCTCCAGGTGGACGCAGACAGCGCCCACCTCCCGACCTGCCACATCCAGCACTGCCAGAATGGCCACGCGCTCACCGATGCGCTTTTGCGAGTCGAAATACCAGTTATACCCCTGGGGCACATGCAGCACAGAGACCCGTTTGATGGGCCAGCGGCTGAACAGCGTGTTGTCACTCTAGCCCTTGGGATCCTGCGGCCCCGCCAAGCCGATGAACTCCAGAGCGAAGGCGTAGTTCATCCCGATGGCCCTGGCGATTTCGGCGGAGGGGTTCCGGCAGTCGCTGTGACAGCAACCGTCATCCAACTCATTGCTGAAGGTGATGTCCATATCCCGGGCCTGAGGGCATTCCCGAAGGAAAGCCGCCGTTTCCGCAGGGAAACGCCCCAGCGCCATATTGAGCACCATGCCCCGCAGTGTCTTTCCGCCGCCGGTGAGAGGGAAAAAAGAGTTGTCAATCTCCGGTGCGTCGAAGGCGGGGATGCGGGCCATGACCCGGCGCTGCCCCTCCTGAGGGATCTCGTCGCTGAGCTGGAGACGCAGCTTGTAAGGAATCGCTTCCATGGCACGCCCTCAGTGATAATACTTGTCTGCGAACGACGCCACATCCGCCCGGTCGCCCTTAAAGGGCCCCGGTGTCTGCATCTTCAGCGACACCAGCTGGGAGGCGTAGGCCAGGGCCTGGGGGATGTCTGCCCGCTCCCGCTCGGTGATGTAAGCGGAGAAGGTTGTGTCGCCCCGGCCGGTACGGCCGGCCAGCCCCAGAGGTTTCAGGGGGCAGGTGTAGTACTCCTTGCCGTCATAGACCAGAACCTCGGTATTGTGGGTGATGAGCGCTTCCTTGACGCCCCACTCCACCATCAGGCGGGCAGCCTCCCGCCGGTCCGATGTGCCGGTGAGGATCTCCGCCTCGGCGGCATCGGTTTTCAGATAGGTGATGTGGGGAAAATACTCCTGTTTCCGGTCCCAGACGTGGTACACCATCTCTTTAGTGGACGAATCTGGAACCCTGAGATAGCCCTGCATATCCAGCGCAACCTTGCCCCGTTGCGCCAGGACCTTGATAATGTCGTCCTCATAGTCGCCCTTCATCAGTCCCGCCAACTGATAGATCTTCGCAGAGATGCCTTCCGGCAGCTCCGCCACAGTGATGGTACTGCCCTGTGCCAGCACAGTGGTGATCCGGCGCTCGTGCTTGTCATCCAGGAACTGATTGCGGATGGAGGTGGTCTCGGAATCGGATCTCAGCCAATAAATGTCCTCTGTGTGGACAGGCAGGATATATGGGATCATTTTCTCGCGGGGCGCGGATTTGATCAAAATGCCTACGTGGTTGCCGCCGGCCAGGGCGGCATAGGAGGAATAGACCACAGCGCCGCCGATGGAGAATTCTCCTTCCCCGGCGGAGTTCAGGATCTCGTTGATGCACAGATGCCCAATGATAATAGTTTTTGAACCACTCGTCCATCCAGGCCCCCACAGTGTACGTTCTTGTTTTAGTCACGTACAAGCTCTTGGTTTCCGCGATGGCCGCTTTCAGCTTAGCCTTAGCTTCCGCCGGTGTTCTGCCCAACACGTTCTTGTAGATGGCCCTGCTGGTCTCCGGATCGTGTCCGGCAGTGTACCGGCCTTCCCATCTGCCATCTTTTCTTTTTCTGATGTGGCTGCCCCGTTGGTTCATTTCTTTGCCATGGCATTGCTTCCTTTTATGACTTACCAGTGTCTCCCTTCGCTCGGTTACTCGCATGCATGGAGCCTGTGGGCTCTCATCAACAACACAACATACCACAGGAAAAGAAAAAGCCAGAGCTTGCGGCCACAATTATCAGAAGGGCTCGATTTCCCCGGTGATCCCCATGCCCAGCGGAAACCCGGTAATGAAGGATGTCAGGGAGGTCTCCTCCCGTAGTTCGTTCTCCAGATCCGCCAGTTGCAACAGAATTTCCTGGTTTTGCTGATCCGATTTCCCTTTAATCACTCTGTGGGCCCGGTCCAGTTCCACCCGGGTACTCCGAAGCTCCGGCTCCCGGCAGGCCCCCGCGTGCAGAGCCCTGATGTAGTCGTACATTGTGCCGCCTCCCTGTCAGTGACACACCATACCACAACGCTAGCCCAATAGCCAGTGGACCGGGAGGAGATTTTCAGAAAAGTAACAACTTGGCTATCTGGTTGGAACCCTTAGCTTCATTTTCAGTGCCACAATTCTTGAAGAGGCATATCTGTGCCCACATAACCAGCAATGCCTCTGAGGGCCCTTGTTGCTCTATGGAATAAGGGTAATTCAGTGTTAAAAAGGCATCTCCTCTATTTCATATCCAGAACGACGTCCTTTCTAAATCCCGCAACTGCCCGCATTGCGGACAGTTGTGACCGCCCTGGCATCAAAAGGTGTCAGGGCTTTCTCTTACTCCTTTTTGGTCCCTCGGAAAATCCCCAAAGCGGGCCAAATCCGTCCAAAGCTACTGGGGACTCCGCCTTTCCCGGCATCGAGTCATACAGCGGCTTACAGGCGGTCACGCTGGGGCCTCCCACTCCTGGATGAGCTTCGCAATCCGCTGACGCTCCGCAGCCAGCTCTAACTGTTCCAGCTGTCGGGCGTAGGATTCGTCGATCATCTCCTGAATCGGGCGGGGGTGAACAGCAGATTTCCGTTGCGCCGCCCACTGGACCTGGTGACGATAAGTTCCCGCTCTTCCAGCTGAAGGATGTACTTGCGCATCGTGTTCTCTCTCATCTCCACTGCTTTCCCAATGGTTTTGGCGCCGGGCTAACACTGGCCGGTCCGGCGATTCGTGCATCGTTTCAAGAAACTGTAGACCGCCAGATCTCCGTAGGTCAGTCTCAGCTGGAACACCTCATTGGGGAGAAAGAAACCATCTCGATAGCCGTTACGCTTCAACCGCCCCCTCCTGTTTGATTGCACACCCTCTGGATGAATGTTTCTTGGGAACCACCATGCGTCTGCCGACGCACAGCACCGGGAAGCCCGGCTCGTACAGTGATTCGTAACCGCTGGACGGTAACACCCCCAGAGCCTTTGCCACTATTTCCGCATTGAGAAACAGCAGCAGGTCATCGTAGGACCTGTATTCGGATTTTTTCAATCAGCATCTTTCCTCGAAACATCGGGGACAGATTCTTTCTGCCGGCATCTCTGCCGCGGTGGGTAAAATGCAGAGAGCTGTTGTAGTTTTGATGAACCACTTGCTGCTACCACGCGACAAAATTGCGGCGATGAGTATCGCATTGAAACGTAAGAACGGCTGTCTTGCGTCTAAACGATGGCAGAGACCATCCCCTTACTCGGATACCGTTACAGTGTAGCAGTCAGGCGGTGATTCTGAAGCATGATACGGTGTTTCCCGCACGTCATCAGCAGAATGTCTTTAATATAAACGATTGTTTTTCTTCACTAGGCTGTGTTTATCCTGATATAGATCTTTATAACTGTGAATGATGGTGGAAGAGGCAATGGTCAGGGCTTAAAAATAGTACAGCAGTCGCCGAGATCTTTGTTACCTCTGAATTTGTGGAGGAAAAGAGCGCACTGCCGGTATCTAGGGCAGAAAGCTTTCGCCTCCCGAAAGTCTTTCTTTCGGGAGGCGGAAGAAGCGGTCTTACAGGTTGTCGAATTTGAGGACAGCGCCCTCGGAGCCGGAGGCGGCGATCTTGCAGTAAAGGCCCAGCCAGCCCTTCTTGAACTTGGGCTCCGGCCGCTTCCAGGCCTTCAGGCGGGCGTCGATCTCCTCCTGGGAGACCATCAGGTCCAGCCGGCGGCTTTCAATGTCGATGACGATCCGGTCGCCATCATGGATGATGGCGATGGGGCCGCCCTCCGCCGCCTCGGGGGAGATGTGCCCCACGAAGCAGCCGTTGTTGGTGCCGGAGAACCGGCCGTCGGTGATCAGCGCCGTGGTCTTGCTGAGCCCCCGGCCATACAGGTACTTCATGGCCTTGTACATCTCCCGCATGCCCGGGCCGCCCTTGGGTCCCTCGTACCGGATGACCACCACATGCCCGTCGCGGACCTTGCCGGCCAGGATGGCCTCCTCAGCCGCTTCCTCGGAGTCAAAGCAGATGGCCTCGCCCTCGAAGTGGTGCAGGCTCTTGTCAAAGGCGCCGGGCTTGGTGATGCCGGTGTCGGGCGCCAGGTTGCCCCGCAGCACCGCCACGCCGCCGGTATAGCCAAAGGGATCGTCCATGGTGTGATTCACCAGGCCGGTGGCGGGATAGCGGTATTTGTGAGAGGCGATGTTCTCCGCCAGCGTATGCGCGGTGACGGTCATGGCGTCCGTCTCCAGCATGGTCTGCAGGTTCTCCATCAGCCGGGGCACACCGCCGTCATAATAGAAGTCGATGACATTATACTTGCAGGCGGGATTCATCTTGGCGATCTGGGGGGTAGTGCGGGACAGGGTGTCGAACTCATCCAGGACTCTGATGTCCAGCCCCGCCTCGTGGGCGATGGCCGTCAGGTGCATGACGGCGTTGGTGGAGCCGCTCATGGCCAGGCACGCCTTGATGGCGTTGCGGATGGAGCCGTTGGTGATGATCTTCCGGGCGGTGATCTGCTTTTCCACCAGCTCCATGATCTTCACACCGGTCTCCTCAGCCATCATCATACGGACGGCGGAGGTGGCGGGGGCCAGACCGCCGTCCGGCAGGGTCATGCCCAAAGCCTCGGCCAGAGCGCACATGGTATTGGCAGTACCCAGATAGGAGCAAGAGCCGCAGCCGGGGCAGGCGGTGTCCTCGAGAGCCACATACTCCGCCTCTGTGATCTTTCCGGCGGAGAGCATGCCGTAGGCCTCTGTGCTGGAGGTCTGGTCGGCCTGGCGGCCGTCAAACTCCGCACCGCCCTCCATGGGGCCGCCGGGCAGGAAGATGCAGGGGATGTCCAGCCGGGCAGCGGCCATCAGCATGCCGGGGACGATCTTATCGCAGGACCCCAGCAGAACCAGGCCGTCAAACAGGTTGATCTGCGCCATGGACTCGATGGAGTTGGCGATCAGCTCCCGGGAGGGAAGGATGTAGTGCATCCCGTCATGGCCCTGGCCCATGCCGTCGCAGCCGCCGATGACGCCAAACTCAATGGGGGTGCCTCCGGCCCGGTAGATGCCATCCTTTACCCGCTGGGCCACCTGCCGGAGATTATAATGGCCGGGCACGCACTCACTCCATGCGTTGGCGATGCCGATCACCGGCCGCTTCAGGTCCTCCGTGGTGAAGCCCATGGACTTCAGCGTCGCCCGGTAGTACTGGTTCCCTAGACCCTGCAAAATTTTTTCACTGCGTTCCATTTGTGCCATCTCCTTTTTCACTGGGGAAGCGTTTCTTTGTCATCCCGGTAATACAGTACCTTTGCCAGGTCGATATAGAGTTTATCCCGATACCGGACGGCGGCATCTGCCTTGTCACCGGAGTAGTCATAGAAGCCCGCACCGGACTTCACGCCGTAGCGGCCCTCAGACACGATCTTGTCCAGCAGAGGATCGCCCTCTTTGTTGTCGCACAGGCTGGTGTTGAGATATTTGTTGACGCGGTTGAAGGTATCTAAGCCACCGAAATCGCACACTCGAAAGGGGCCCACAGCGGCGTATCGCAGACCCAGACCGGCGGTAAAGACGGTATCGATGTCCTCAAAGGAGGCCACATCATTTTCCACCAGGTAGAGCGCTTCCCGCAGGACGGCGTACTGGAGACGGTTCAAAATGAAGCCGTTCACGTCCTTCTTGACGATGACCGGCTTTTTGCCGAGTCCCTTTACCAGTTCGTACATCTGCTGAAGGTAGGCTTCCTCTGTCTTTTCCCCGCGGATGATCTCACACAGGGGCAGCAGATGGGGGGGATTCAGCCAGTGCTGGCCCATGAACCGCTCGGGATGGTAGACCGACTTGGCTACTTCGGTGATTAGCAGTCCACTGGTATTGGTGGCCAGCAGGGCATCCTCCGGAGCGATGCGACTAGCATCTTCCCAGAACTTGTGCTTGGCATCCATGTTTTCGATGATGGCTTCCACCATCAGATCGCAGTCCTCCATGCAGACCTTGGAGGTGGTGTATGTGATCCGTTTCTGTAATTCTTCAGACTGCTCCGCTGTCACCATGCCCTCTTTGCGGAGAGTCTCCTGGTTCAGGGCGATCAGGTTCTTTGCCCGCTCCAAACCGGATTCTGACCCATTCCACAGGCTTACCTGATATCCGGCCTGCGCATAGACCTGGGACAGAGAAGCACCCATCATACCGGCGCCGGCCAGCACAATATGCTTCTGCTCCATGATCAAATCTCCTTCCGAATTTTCCGCTCCCATCCCGAGGCATCCTAGCGGAAGAATTGGGGGAAGCCTTTCTGCCGTTGTCAGCAAAAAGGCTTCCCCTTGTCGATACCGCTATATGAAAGGTAGCCTCAGGACAGGATATTCTACAGATTCAAGTCCAGAATGTGTTGTTTTAAAAAATTGCAGCTACATGTCGTATGAGACGTTCTTATTCCACCTGGCTGATGATCTCACGGACCTGTTCCAGCAGTTCGGGAGAGACCATGTCGTCGCCGTCACCCACGAACTGATTGTATACGCTGCTCATAGCGTCCACGAAGGGAGCCTTGTCAGGATAGTTGATCTGGGTGCCGGCGGTCTCCAACTCGTCCAGCCACTGGACCTCCACTTCGGCCAGATACTCACGCTCCCATTGGCAGGCCTCAACACCGGCCTCATCCACGATGGCCTTCAGGTCGTCAGGCAGGGCATCATAGGCGGCCTTGCTGACCATCAGAGGAGCCGCGGAGTAGACGTGCTCGGTCATGCTCAGGTAATCCTGCACCTCATTGAAGCGGCTGGAGGTGATGACGGACAGGGGGTTCTCCTGGGCGTCGATGGTGCCCTGCTGCAGAGCGGTGAACAGCTCACCAAAGGCCATAGGAGTGGGATCAGCACCCATGACTTGGAAGGCGGCCATGTGGATAGGGTTCTCCATGGTGCGGATCTTGATGCCCTGCAAGTCCTCGGGCTTCTCGATGGGACGGACACTGTTGGTGATGTTGCGCATGCCGTACTCCATCCAGCCCAGGCCTTTGATGCCGATGTCCTCCAGGGTTCCCAGGATCTGCTGGCCCACATCGCTGTCGCACACGGCTTGGCCCTGGGCACTGTTCTCGAACAGGAAGGGCAGGTCAAAGACCAGCAGCTCATCGGTAAAGCCAGCCAGGGCCGAAGAGACCATGATACCAGACTGGATGGTGTTCATCTGCATGCCCTCAATACAGTCACGGTCGCTGGCCAGTTGGGCGTTGGCAAACACGTCGATATGCATGCGACCGCCGCTCTTTTCCTCCACCAGTTCAGCGAACTTGTGCACGCCCTGGACAGCGGGGTGATCGTCAGCATTGGCGCAGGAGGCAACCCAGGTCACCTCAGGAGTTCCGGGGGCGGCGTCATCCGTGGAGCCGCCATCATCCGTAGCGGCGTCATTCCCGCCGCCGCAGCCAGTCAGCATAGCCAGGCACATCGCCAGAGCTAGAGACAGCGCTAAAAATCTTTTCTTCATTTTCATATCCTCCTCAGTAATTTTTATGTGCAGGTGGAGCTCCTACCAGCATCATAACAACAGAAATGGTTTGGATTACATCAGGCCCATCAGTTTGGGGATAGTCAGGGAAATGGGCTCGATATAGGTAATCAGGAGCAAAGCGATGATATTTGCGATCAGGAACTTGACCATGGCTCTTGCGTTCTCTTCGATGGAGATCTTCGCGATACCACAGGAGACAAACAGGTTGACGCCCAGCGGCGGCGTGGACTGGCCGATGGCCAGGTTCACGGTCATGATGATGCCGAAGTGAATGGGATCGATGCCAAACTGGCCGATAATCGGCAGGAAGATGGGAGTCAGGATGATGATGGCGGCAGTCACGTCCATCAGGCAGCCAACGATCAGCAGGAAGATGTTGATTACCAGAAGGATGCCAATTTTGCTGCTGGTCAGGCTCACCATGAAGGAGGCGATGACATCCGGGATCCGGGCGGATGTCAGGATCCAGCCAAAGCTGGAGGCGGCGCCCACGATAATCATAACCATGGCGGTGCCCTTGCCGGAGTTCATCAGCAGCTGGGGCAGATCCTTCAGCTTCAGGTCCTGATAGACGAATGTACCCACGATGAAGCCGTAGATCGCGGCCACGGCAGCGGCTTCGGTCGGGGTAAAGATGCCACCGTAGATGCCACCCAACACGATGACAGGCATGATAAGGGCCCAGATGGCATTCACAAAGCTCCTGCCCACATTGTGCAGGGAGAAGGGAACTCTGTTCTTCTGGCCGTAGCCGTATTTCTTAGAAGAGAAATAGCAGATAACCATCAGAACCAAGCCGACCAGGATGCCGGGGCCGAAGCCAGCGGCAAACAGGTTGGAGATGGACACGCTACCGCCGGCGGCCACAGCGTAGTTGACCATGGGCAGCGACGGCGGGATGATAACACCGATGCCACCGGCCACAGAGAGCAAAGCAGCGGAGAATGCCTTGGGATAGCCGGCCTTTTCCATCTCAGGAATCATGATACCACCGATGGCTGCCACAGTGGCGGGACCGGAGCCGGAGATGGCTGCGAACAGCATGCAGGTCAGCACGGCTACCATGGCCAGGCCACCGGTGAAGCCGCCCAGCAGGGAGTTGCAGAAATTGATCAGGCGCCGGGAGATGCCGCCGCCCTCCATCAGGTTGCCGGCTACCATGAACAGAGGAATGGCCAGCAGCGGGAAGGAATCCACGGAGGTAAACATCCGCTGGGCGATAACCAGCATTGGGGTGGCAGAGCCGCCCAAGAAGATGCCGGCAAAGCAGGACAGCACCAGCACGATCCAAATGGGGAAACCCATAATAGCCGTGATGGCAAAGGTGATAAACAACGCAGCTGTCATTCCAGCACCTCCCTATCTTCCGGCTTGTTGAAGTTCTTGACGGAATGATAGATCTCTACGATATAGCGGATCACACAGAACGCCATACCCATCGGAATGGCTCCGTAGATCACCCACATAGGAATCCGCATGGCGGGGGATACCTGGCCGGAAGCCATCTGCGACATAACGATATCAACGCCTAGCTTCAAAATCAGGGTGCAGACCAGCATACTGACGATCTGTACGAGGATGGCCAGCACCTTGCGGCCACCCTTGGGCAGCAGATGCGTAAACGCTTCGATGCCCAGATGGGCGCCAGTCTGGATGCCATAAGCTGTGCCAAAGAATGTGATATACACCTGCAGGTACCGAGACAACTCCTCGGACCAGGGCAGAGACGATTTGACGATGAACCGGAACACGACCTGAACAAACACCACCACCGACATGACGGCGATGGCAATGGCACACAGGTATGCCTCAAAATTCATCGCAAGTTTTTTTAGAACCTTCACCTTTCACCCTCCACTTTTTTCGAATTTCTGTTCTCTCTCGATCACTCAGAAGATATCGTGGCGATTGTTCACCTCCGTATCGCTCATCTCCAATGGCCGGGATCCAGCCACATTTCTTGGTTCAGTTCCCTGGGTATGCATGGCCCGGAAACGCTGTATATTGTCCTCCAGGTGGCGGTGCATCACGGTCCTGGCCTGAACCGGATCGTGGGCGCGGATCGCCTCCAGTAGCAGCTGATGGTATTTCAGACCGTTGCCCGCGCCGATGACCTCCGTCATATGGAGAATAGAGGGGCCCAAAAGCTCTTCATAGGAACGAAGGATCTGGACAGCCAGGGGATTCTGGGTACACTCACAGACCAGCATGTGGAAGCCCAGGTCTGTATGGACATATTTGCTCAGCGTGGGAACCTCTTCCTGCATCCGTTCATAATTTTGCTCCATGCGATAGATCTGCGCTTCTGTGGCCTTTGTGGCGGCTACCTCCGCCACCCCGCTCTCAAACATCTGACGGAACTCAAAAATTTTCTCCATCTCGTCTTCAGAGATAGAAAAGATAGGGGCGACAGTCTGGAAATAGTTATTCAGCCCGGTGCCCTGAACGAAGGAGCCTTCGCCGTGACGGGTAACGATCAGACCTTCCCCCGCCAGCTTCTGAACGGCCTGCCGGACCGTTCCCCGGCTGACGCCGAAAAGCTGTATCAACTGAGCCTCAGAGGGGATCCGGTCACCAGGACGCCATTCGCCGTTGATAATTTGATCCTTCAATTGTGTGAAAACTTGATCACCGATATTTGCTTTTTTGATTTTGACAATACCCATAGATACTTGTTAGACATCTCCTAATGGACGATGGTTATTTGTTGTTCACAAGTGCATTTTATACCTCAGCCTATCAGAAAAACAATTGACAGGATCCAAAAACTTCTGACTGCATTTATATATAATTTGACACGTACACTACTAGACAACTTGCCATTTTTGGTTAAAATTAATGAATTTCGATACATTTTCCAAAATTAGTTAAAAATTCAACCAACTTTAAAGCAGGATTGCCATGTCTGCAGTAAGAGCAAAAATTCAAAATTTGAACGCTATGCAAAGACAGAAACGGACAGTCCGGAAGTAAAAAAATGATATCCGTCTGGAGGAACCGCCGCCGCAGCCAGCGGAGTAAATCTCACTAAAAGCCCAAAAATCAGTATAAACGGACAACAAAAAAGCACATGATTCGCGGGCCTGCGCCGGGGAGGAGGACCAGGTCTGACAGCTGGGAACGTATGCCGAATCCCACGAAAAAAGAAATTGCAGCACCGCTGATTCAGTGGTGCTGCACGGGGGAAAGAAGTCACCCGTCATGGGCCCTGCCTCCATAGTTGACGAGGGATCATAGGAAAGGAGGCGCTGAGGCACTGTTTTTAGACTGGTCCGAATATAAGGGATGGTCCGGTAAAATGAAAGGGGGTAAACCTGCACAGGCGCCGGCGCCGTTTCCCGAAGAAAACCCCCGACCAAAAGCCGTAGGGGTTGGTGTTTCTTAGCGGTAGTGATGAATGCACACCGTCCATGACCATCCCGCCCTGCATCTGCTTACCCTCGTGGTTATCCGGTTTATGGCCCAAGGTGATGCGCTTCGCCTGGAGTTTCTGTCGGCGCTGGATTGAGGCAGAGACTGATTTGTGGAGATTAATCAAGTATCTTTTTCCGGAATATATCTCGGCAAAGTAAGCCAGTGGTCAAGACCGTCGTTTGCCAGTTTTATGGCCTCCTTCTTGTCGGTCTTGGCGCGGCGCAAATTGTTCCCGTAGTCATGCGCCAGCGCTGCGCTGACTACCGAAACATAGAATCCGGAGGCATTCAGCAGCCAGGCTACTGGTAAATGATAATTACCCGTGGACTCCATTACAACACAGGTCTCACGGGGCAGCCCACGGAGCAGTGATAGTTCGCCGTCTGTATGTTGGTTCTCAATGGGAGAGACCCCCTCTTCTCCAGAGGGACGCATAACGGCAATCATGCTCTTTCTTTTGGGAACATCGATGCCAACGGAGTTCATTTAAATTCCTCCCGCACTTTATTTGTAATCGGAGACCGTCCTTCTCTCCGTGCCGATTCAAGCTACTCCGCGACACAGGCAGCAAGCCCAACCTGCTCAGCCGAACGCTGCAATGACGAATGGGGAACAGTCTTACATGCGGACGTGAGAAGCCCAAGCGTCAAAAGCGATACCCGATTATGCCCCATTGTGGCTGAAACTTGAGAACGAATGAAGAACGTCTGGCTGGCGCACTTTACCCGACAATTATATTGTGGTAGCGTCAAGTGAAAGTCTATGCCTTTGCGTTTGTTTTTATAGAAATCTTATACAAGACACCCAAGCATTCTCAGGACGGCGTGACCGCTCAAAAGGATGAACCGATATTGCTTACAGCCCTGCAAGTCTTGAACTGACTCAGGTAGAAACGGATCCCTTCCTTTCCTGCCCGGAGCTGCCTTGCGGATGACTAACAATTAGAAGAATGTCTTTTCCCAGTACTGGCGCAGCATCCTCGGTGCAGAGGGAAGTCGTTTTTGACCACATTTTAGCCACAATGCGGTAGGGAGCACATAGAAACAGTAGTTTTAGAGAGTGACAGAAAGAAAACAAACGGAAATTTCGCAAAAATATTTCGGCATTTTATTGCTTTCAGTGCCGCAATTTCCGAGGAACCATTCGTGCCTAAATAATTCTGGAACACCCCAGTTGTTCTTTGCGGCACTAAGGAGACAGACGATTCCCGCACAAAAGACGTCATCTCCTCTATTTCATATCCAGAACAACACCCTTTCAAAATCCCGCAACTGCCCGCACTGCGGACAGTCGTGAACGAACCGGCGCAGCAAACGCGCCGGTTCTTTCTCCTGTTACGTCCTTCGTCGCTTAGACCTCTCTGGAAATGAGAGTTCGCTCCTGAATATCTTCGCTCGCAATAGTCTCCCCAGCAGCCCGATTCATGCAAAAAGGTCTGAGTCTACCTCTGAGCGATTTGCCGCACGTAAAGCTTTACAAGCAGAAAAAAGAGCTATTTTTTACCTGTCATTAGTAGGCTTTAAGCGAAGAACTTACTATCAAAAAAGTTGACTCCTCTCTCCAGCATATCATGAAAGCATTGCCAACTTTCGATATTGTCCTAAGGTGTAGCCCTCTGCGTATTTAAAAAAGCGGTTTAGAGCATACTCATTAGAAAAGCCACAAAGTTCGGCAATTTCGGTGAAGGAAAGTGCCGAAGTTCCAATCAAATCTTTAATATATTTTAATTTTTCTTCCCCAATAATACGGTTTAGAGGCATGCCTCTTTGACTGTTGCAAATCCGATTCAGCTGCCGAGAGCTTCTGCCAAAATGGCTTGCGACTTTTGAAACAGAGATCCCTTCACTGATATGTTCTTCAATATATTTTTGGATCTCCAACATCATTCCGGCTGCACTGTCTGGCTTTACATCCCTCTGGATTCCCCGGACATCATCAGGCAAAACAGCGATAAACAGTTGCAACAATAGACACTGGAGAAGGTTGGAAACCTCCTTTGAGGCCCATGGAGAAGTTTTTTTGAAGACCTCTCTCATCAGCTGGATATATGAAGAAGCGGCTTCCGGAAAAGGAAACACTAAAATTTTCTTGATTTGCTCTATCGCAGCCAGTATATAGGTGTCCTGACTTTCGATCTGAAATGCAACACTGAAACGGGTGCCACTATCAGAGGCCTCAGTAACTTGATGATAGTGGTTCGGAGGAATAATCATAAAATTCCCGGCTTCTATGGTTGTTGTGAAAATTTTATTTTCTTTTTCCACAGTCTGGCAAATGAATCCATCCAACATAAGTTGCAGCTCATAGAAGGTATGCTTATTTTTCTTTGAGAGAAGAATATCCCTTCCCCCTGCACGGAAAAAAATCCAGTATACATCCAGCTTCATATAGGGATCTTCAATTTTGATAATTTGTCGGTTCATGGGCTGATGACTATTCAAAATAGAACGAC